>Ga0153946_1000377_pt1 | contig 19412 bp, 23 predicted proteins | sample TSNJ030MetaG_FD_104751 | JGI IMG/M metagenome (GOLD analysis project Ga0153946, IMG submission 104751) | Attine ant fungus gardens microbial communities from New Jersey, USA - TSNJ030 MetaG | ecosystem: Host-associated > Fungi > Mycelium > Unclassified | place: USA: New Jersey, Wharton State... | reverse complement strand
TCCATGGTAATTTGATAGCTGTGAACTAGTAACCGCGTTCCACATGGTCGCCTTGGGAAAGTAGTATTTTTTTGTATTGTATTAACCCATGCAAAAACCGATAGATATTTTATATCAAAGCAAAAAGGCGGGTATACAACAACGACAAAACGATTATACAGACTACTACCTGAAAGAAACAGCGCTTGGAAAACAAGCTAGTCCCATAAGAGAAAGAATAAAGACGAAAAGGGAATAGGGAATTACTAAAAGGGTAAAGTGTGATAAATATACTCGTAGAATCAGATAGGCGTTTAGGGAATGGACATTTATGGGCATTGCGAAGCGTGGATCGGAGGGTCGTCATTTGAATAACGTGTCAGTTGGTTGACGGAAGAGGTTGCGCAAAATGGAGAAGAGTATGCATGTCATAATCTTGTACGTCGTTACATGAAGCATTACACCATGGAGACAGACCGACGAGTGTACTGCATCTGTGATCCAGTCTTTGGCCTCGCTGGAGGCCGCTGTGTAGGTTTCCGAAAGGTCTGGAGGTGAGAGAACGGAATTTGAGAGGTGTGAGAACAACGAGAACGGAAGACGATGCTTACGTGGCGTGACATGATCATCTTAGCCATTGACACTGGCTCATCTGACTGGAACATAGCTGGAACTAAGGCGTAACTGAGTACGGGGATGGAAGCCGGAGTTCAATGAAAAACGTACGCGGATGTTCAAAAGCGGGACCGCTTCTCCGACCTGGTTGCCAATTCTCGGCAGTAAGCTGCTGCGGTGGGACAAGGCCAACGCCCTGACCCTTCATGTCCTTCTCGCTGAACTTGAATGAGACTGGGAGAGCAGGAAGATTTTCCCATGAGAAAATATTGAACCTCCAATTCAGCGCTGAGATTGTTGAAGATGACTGCTGCTGCTCCACATTCTTCTGGTGCTGTACATGCACTAATGTCTGTTTCTCCGACGAAGACGATGTCCATGACCGTAGAAAGAGCAGGGCAGCTCTTATGAGGGCGAGAAGGAAAACAGAGGTCAGGAGAGATAACAGGATAGAAGAATGGGCAGAGAGGGGAAAGGAGACATCGGACATGTGAAGTCTGGAGGAGAGCCGTATGAACATGACTGCGACCGGAGACTCAACGTCGAGAAGAACGGCAAGATGTGAAAATACCTTATGACTCCCGGCACTTGCCGAGCCTAGCCCCTCCCACGTCTATTTGCAGAAACATCTCAAAGAATAATAACAACGGAAAATCACCCTAGCGACTCCATTTTAGCACTGTTGTGTGCTTCAACGGCATAAGCTACCATATTCCACACAGATGCAGGTCTATGTCGCAGTGTCGACCACTGAATACAACTTTAACTTCCCTCTATTAGTGCTTCCTGGATCCACGGCTTCTGCACCCTGTTTGGCTCTGAGATTCTGGGTAACGCAGACCAGGATTAAATGTGCCCCTTGAGAACCCTATCATATTCGACCTGTGTTCTCCTCTTCTGGACAATTCATATATCATACGCCCTTACACAATTAACGGACAGGAGAAGCCCTCTCCTGGTCTAAACTCGGTTCGCCCCCTCACCGCAGGAAGCGATCATTGATTCTCGCTTACGCCTACTGGTTCGACCATAAAGAAGGAGCATTGCTTGTCGACCACGCTCCTATCCCATACATCACATGAATCCCTAAAACTGCTATATTACAGTTGAACAGTTATTTCCCCAGGAGATCGTTTCCCGTCCCTTATTTATTGCGAGCTTGCACGAATCATCCTAGGACTCTTTGATTCATTGTACCGTGTTTGAAGTCGTGAGGTTGCACGACTTCTGCTCCTTGCTTCGACACGCATCTTCGAGCGCCCAACCCAATACTACCCACTGGCCTGCGTTTTGTGTATAAAGGAACCTGCAACACCATCATTTTGACGCTTCAAAATCAGCCAGGCTTCAATTTCCCGACATTTTGGTGCATACTGCCCCAAAGTAGCTTTATTTGAGCACGATAGTGCAGGATGAAAGTAGCAAGGCAATACGGTCCACGAGATGTGCGTGTAGAAGAAACAGAGGAACCTGAGCCTGGCCCACAAGAGCTCAAAATCAAGGTACGTTCACCCAGTCCACTCGGCCCGACATCCGTGTTTGTTTTTTTGGGGCTCTATGATTCTGGTCAGAGTGTCATGAATTATTTTACAGGTAGCATGGTGAGTGCGGTTAGTTTCTAAAAATCCTAACATTGTCCGACACACTAAACCATGAAAGGAATGCACGTAAGTTCAAACCCATTCCCTACCGAGCACGACAAACTTACGCCTCGGTCTCCGGATACTGTAACCCGGGTTACGAAAAGTCAGCGTCAACGACTTGCAAACCTTTCTTTCACCTGGGATTAGATTGAAAGCGTGGCCAACACCACTAGGACACGAGTTCGTTGCCACTTTCCTCTTCTAGCTGACGTCAAATCAATGACTTGGTGCATGCCCTCTGTTTAACTTTTTGTTCCCTTATTAGATTTTCTGGCACAATCGTTGGTTTTGGAAGAGGCATTGAGGAAGGAGATTGGCCTATTGGAACTAATGTTGTTGTGTAAGTATACGAGATGTACGTTCGATTGTTAAATCGCTTGAATTGAAAGATTCTGGGTGTTAGGGATCCTTTGGTATCGTGTATGGTCACCAAAAAATGTGATGCTTGTGCATCAGGGCATCGGAATAGGTGTTCTAGGGCTAATTTCATTGTGAGTCTATATGGATCGTCACTCATTCTGTGCAATTCACTGCTTTTTCAAGGAGACATCAGGAAATCAGAAGATTGGAGGACTAGCGGAATACGTCACCATCGATATCCAACATGTACAGAAGATTCCTGCTAACCTATCGTGTGCGTTAAAGACAGTTTTTTGTGGTTGTTGAACTAATCACGAAGCCATTTCTGTATTATATGTTAATCTCTGCAGTGGAAGTTGCAGCTTGTGTTGAGTCTGTAGCAACTGCATGGCATGCAGTCAAACGCGCGAATTTCAACAGAGGTGATACTGTCCTGATATTAGGTGGAGGTCCAGTAAGTCCTCTGAATCGTGGTGGAACCATGGGAATTTACCCATATAACTTCATAGATAGTTTTATTTATCCTTCGTGTTCTTCGGTAAATACAAGCTCCTCTCAACTAGATATCCGAGGTTCCTCAACCCCACAGTTCGCTCTCTCCAACGTCTTTCATCCTCGTATCCGAATCCTCTTTAAAACGACAAACTCTTGCTCTCAAACACGGTGCATCAGAAGTCTTAGATCCATCACATACAAATTTCGGCGTAACAGGAGTCATTTACAGAGGTACAACAGGATTTGGTGTTCATGTGGTCTTTGATACGATCGGTACGCAAGCGACGGTTGATTCTGCTTTATTATGCTTGAGAACTGGGGGGACGCTGGTGAATATGGCAGCCTGGAAGACAAATGTGATGATGAACATGAATTTTCTGTTTAAGGAAATCACAGTTACTGGTATATGACCATTGTTTCCTTTCTAGAACAAGACTGAGTTGACGATGGACGAGTAGGTGCCGTAGCGTATGATAATGCCCACACGGAGGTTATAGAAGCTATTGCAAGCGGTCAAATTCAAGGGCTTGGCGATCTTATTACTGATAGAATTGAAATGGAAGATATCGTGAAGAAAGGATATCTGACACTACTCAACCAGGGTGATGAGCATGGTAAGTCCTTAGCATCGCTTCTTATCAACACGGATTGACAAGACAAAAGTCCAGATTCTCGTGAGGCCATGCGACCCACCACCACCTGAGCACACTCCAGAACCATTATCAGAGGATATAGGGACCAACGGTGATACGCCTATATCGATTGCCGAGAACGAACCGAGGCAAGAGTCAGAGTCAACGGGAAATTTACCAGCAGAAAAAGGTGTTGAGACAGAAAGGGTCACTGCTCAAACTGACACGATTCCTATAATCAAGAGATTGACGGGGAAGAGGCCAAAGTTGCCAAGTATTAGATCAAGATTTATAGAAGTCACTAAGTAAAAAGCTGCTCTAGCCCATATAGACTATGTATGCCCCGTGGTGTGATGCGATTCTTGTTTAGAGTGAGCGCATGCCACTGATGTACTGGCAGTACCCCACAGAAAAGATAATTTAATCTTTAGAACACTGTCTCGCCATCTCATCTGCCAGTTTCCCTCCTCTTGAATTCCTCCAACCATTATCTTGCCACTTGTAGGTATACCGTGTCATGACATCTACTAAATACCATGAAGGACAACAACATCTAGATCTAGCTTCATAATTCTTTCACTCTAAGGCAATGATAGTGGTGATCATTTCAGCACAGTGGCTGGTCTGTCGTCCATTTCAACTCTAGAGTCTGAGAGAAGTTTTGACATGACGAAGTAGACTCCTGAACTTAGCCTCCCTTTAGCATGACATGCACCACCAATACGAATGGCCAATTTTACCAATCCGTTACTAGATTTCAAATGTCACTAAAATACCTTCGATTCTGAATAAGATTTTGCTCATTGTGGCGATGAAGTGATTGATGCACAGATGTCAGCTGTGGTTTGTCGACTTCTCATTACGACGTGGATTATCGTTAAAGAAAAAACATCCCAGATCTCAATTGAAACCAGGGTCCAAGGATTCAACTATTATGGATCATGGTCAAATCCCCCTGCTGAGATGGTCAACAAATAGATCTGTGGCAGATCGCCAAAACATCATCAAATCAAATTACTATTTGTTTGACAATCAACAAACAATGCTTCCATTTCATATCAAAAATAGTCCATTATTAGTTTTCCCACGGTTCTTTGGCAAGTATGAGTAGGGACTGTGGCGGGACGAAAATCCAATCTATTGAACGGGTAGTACTACCTCCGACAGTCCAGACTGCTGCCCTGCTGCTCTACTAGAAAGTTCATGCATAACCTACAATCAACTAATACAGAATGACGTGGGAAAACACTGGTTCACAGAGATTGTCAGAGACCATGGAACTCCTCCACCATATCGGTTTACAACTCTGCCTTGCTACTGTAGCAGTCAATGTCATCCGTTGTATAAGTAGGGACCATGACAGGAGATCGCAAGATGCTGAGGCCTAGGACACAATATATCACAAAGGCATAGTTGACCGCCATGCTAGAACATTGATTGATCACGGCCCAGGAAATCAAGATGATTCATAGGATGTCAATCAATGCTTTTCAATCACTTTGGATGGTGGGTCTCGATACCAAAAACATGTATTCCAGTGTAAATGGTAGCAGAGGATCAAGTTTTGGAGTCAGAAATGATATAGTAGATTCGATGTATAGACATTTAACAGTAGTCTGTAATGCCTGCATCGTGGAGAATTGTCAGGACATAAACCTACTCCGTCTGATCTTCCTGCCACCTTGCCTTGTCAGTGAGTTGTCGACTACCGATGCATCATACCTAGTCACACCATCTGTACCATCTGTGTCACGAGGTACACTTTACGCTCTCACACTATTCATACCATGGCTCTCGTGGGCTCTGTTGCAGGAGCACTTGTCGCAGGAGGGGTACATTCCAAATATGTCCATATGAGCACTACCGGAAATTAATAGTTGGCTCCCAGGTGTACTATGGATTTTCCAATCTCATCCAAACGAGGTGCACTCCATCCGTATCTATCAAAATTACCCTCTTGATTTCTAAGTTCGAGATAGAACGGACCAATTGCGTCGAGAGTGCGCATATATTCTCATTTCAATTTATCAAACCTGACAAGAATTCTCTATCCTTTCTTTCAATCAACACCCCTGGTGCTACAACGAACACTGAAACCTTACCAGCATGCATGCCTTGAACCCTCGTCTCATAGATCCACCAAAACTGCTAGATGCACCACCCTCCGCTGCTTCACGTATAAATCATCATCCTCGGTCGATCAACTTTCAATCACGGTGGAACCAAGAAGTCGCCCACCTCTTCGCCAAAGTTATTGACTGGGACCAGAGGTTTTCCGAGTGGGGTCGAAAAGTTTTGTATGGTGAACAGACGTCGCATGACAATACTTAGATGGTGGCAGCCAAGGAGACCGGATAATTTTTACTGTTGAGTCCTGGGACCAAGACACACTTAGCGTAAACGAATTACTGGTGTATAGGATGCGAGGTGAAGGCGCCGCTCAAATAGAGGTTTCACCTCAAGTAAAAGTGCAATAAACATTGTTGATTGAGATCTACATTCTCATAATACACATGAAAAACTCATTGACCATACCTGTATCCGCTATACCCCTGTGAATAATTCTGCTGCCAATATGGCTGTTGTTGTGGCTGCTGCTGCTGTGAGGGTGGTGGTGGAGGAGGGGGAAAAGGAGGGGCAGACACCACTCCACCAGATCCATTCGGCTGCTGCTGGGGGGACAGAGGCGGTGCCCTAGGTTGTTCTGGCTGCTGGGAATATGGATTATATCCGTAGCTTGAGTGCTGTTGTTGGAATCCAGACGATGAACGTGGGGGAAATGATGGATTATTTGATTGCCCCGGTGTTTGTATAGGCACATCAAGTCCTTGCGACCCTAATAACGCAAGACTAGCATAAGGATCACTATCGATCCTACTGGCTGAAGCAGAATTCAGGGACGGTTGTCTGTAACTAGATTGTAGTGACGGAAAAGTTGTTGAGGGTTGTCGAGAAGAATAGATATCTCCATAAGGCATTGCAGGAGGAGGAGGGATGGGATATTGTTGCTGTTGCTGGGAGGGTGGAGGGGGAACATTATATCCTTGAGATGGCGGATGTTGATGTTGAGTCTGATGGCTCGGATATAATTGAGGAGCTGAGGGCGGTAGAGATTGTGGGGGTACCGGCTGATATCGTTGGGACGGAGAGGAGAGAGATTGAGAAGGTGATTGTGATGAGGTATACAAATTATATGGTTCCTGTTGTGCAGGAACTGAAGGAAGGGGTCTTTGATTATGTTGTGATACATCGCGTAGGCCTAATCCAGCCAAAGCGGAACTCAGATCGGAATTCCTGGATGCTGGCAATGGAGGAGGAGGTTTAGGAGGAGGCGAAGAAGGCACAGAGGCACTCAATCGCTTGTCAATTTCGAGTTTACCAGCCAAAGCTTCCCGTTCGGCCACTCTGCCACTTGTGTATCCTCGTACAGTTGTTGAGACTTCCTGAGTCATTCTAGACAGCTCAGAATAGAACTGTAGACCTTTAGCTATACCATCTCGAACCTCCATGTAACCGTCCCTAGCTTTCGAGAACCGCCGAACGATATCCTTCTTTCTCTTCTCTCTTTCCTCCCATTTCCTCGCACCAGGACCTCGACCAAATTGGTCTTTGAGGGTATTCCAAAGCGTAGAGATCTCCTGGAGTAAATTTTCTTGCGCATTCAAGGCAGATGCCAATCGCTGTTGATAAGGTCGAAACTTTTCGAGTTCAGAGGCAAAAAGTGTAGATTCGACACTTGAGTTCCGGCGGTTGAGAAGGAGGAGATGCGAGACATCATCTGTTTGGATCTATCGTTCGTCTAAGATGCAATGGTTGTTTTGAGGATGAGAATGATACCTTTTCCTTCAAATCCTTGAGTGTTTGGTCCCTCTCTTTATTGATCTTGACTAACTTGGTCATGCCTTCCTCAATCTCGTCGACAAGAGCTTTGATTTTCCTTCTTTCCCTCGCATCTTCTTTTTCGGAACTGGTGTCTAGGTCCAGCAGATCATGTATATCGGTCCCTCCTCTCTCCCTGAAAAGATATTCAAGTTCCGGACTTATCAATAGGTCGACATCAACCCGGACCGAGTTCCACAGGTATAGAATTTTCTGGTCAGATATTGCCGCAGCCTCCAATGATGATTGACGGTTTCTGAGATCCTGTCGCATATTCTTCGTCAAAGTTACCGATGGATCCTGGGTCCATAGGTGCCCATACTGAATCCTCATCTTCTCGCAATCCCTCGAATCAACCTCTAAATCCCTCCCGATGCGATCCAATTCCTCCTTCACATTTTCCTTTGCTTTCGCCAACTCTGCCAAGAGGGCTTGGACTCCCTCTCGTTCTTCAGCAAGGCTGATATCTTCCTTCCATTGCCTCACATCTAGTGGTATTTCTCCCTCTTCTCCAATCTCTCCTTGAGCCATAGCTTTGAACTGCGTTAAACCTGTCCGAATTCCCATCCCGTCAACGATGCTCCTTGCTTTTCCCTCAGCAGCATCAGCATTTTCTACCTCAACCCTGACCAACTTCGCCTTCTCTTCCGAATATACACTTGCGCTCTCATGCACGCTGAGTGGAACCAGTTTTATGAAGATATCCTGACCAATCGTCTTCTGGGCTTCAGGTGCAGCATAGACATCATGTATGTGGATCGCGGTTGCCACGGCTAATTTATCGATGGGAGGTAACGTTTCAGGTGAAGGGAGTATAGCGTTATAGATCAAATCATTTTCCCGCTGAGCTTTGGATTTCCTGTCTGTACAAATAGCAAGGTAGGATTTTGTTCGTTCGTAGATGGAGGTCCCAGAATCAGAGGGAAGATTGGGTGATACTGTAGACACGAACACAGAGGAGAAGGACTGAGCCGTTTTGGAGGCATCCTTGGCGAGTGTTTCAGCAAGCGTGAAACGGACGAGAGCGTCACCATGCTTCCCCGCAGCATCATCGACAAGTCCGCGGTAATATTGGGCAAGAGATTGAAAGTACTTGCTCTTAATCTGCAGGATGAGATATAATCGGCGTTCGCGTATTCATGCTGGAAAGTGTAAGGCGATTTACCTGGATGACAGTTACCCAGCTTCTGTCAAATATTCCTTTGCCCATAAAATCCTTCACATCTTCGACAAGAGTTGCATACATGGATGCGGTCTGTGCAGCAACCTTCGAGATCAATGCATTCCCTTTCTTCTCATCTGCACATTTCTCAAAGAACACTTCTGTTGCTTGGGCCAGTATGATGTCGACCAGAAACTTGACGACTTCTCGACTGAGATCTGTCGATGGAGCATGCAGAAAATTCTCATTGATGTAACTGAGCATCCCAGCAGAAGTGCGAAAGTAATAGAAAGCACGTTTGACACCTTCAGGATCTGACCGAGATTGAGAAGCGGCAATCGCACTATGTGTAGAAGCAATCTGGAATAAGACAGAGGCCTTTTCGTAAGCAATAGAAGTTTGCGTGATTAATTTGTCGGTAAATGCATCGCGCCAGGGGAAGTTTACACGGATCTCTGGGAAACGGAGCTCGAGCAGCTCAAGCTGACCAAAATACTTATACAGGAGATCCCTTGCTGTTAGAAAATTAACATTCGCATTAGGATATTCCACAACATTGCGCACCGGTGAAGTCACTACCAGCACCCTTGACAGCATCCTGCCTACACCGTTGCAACGATTGACACTCGGCAGCGTAACTGTCTGGATTCTCACCATACGACTGGGCGATAACATTTCTTATCGGAGTCGTCCAGTCAACGTCATCTGTGAGTTTCTTTGGTATGGATATCATGGGCGACTGATGCGCCATTGTTGGATACGATGTTGGAAGTAACTAAGAGTGCTTCTATTGTGAGTAATCTCTGGTGCTTGGATCAAGGGTAAATGCCAAATAGCATGCTCGGGTACGTCCGGTCATTTCTACATTTTGTTTGTGCTGAGCCATGTCGTCAAAACCATCGTCGAGTGAAGATATTCTGGGTCAAAAGGTATGGAGCTACCTGTGTTTTTTTTGTACCAGCTCTGAGCTTTTCGTAGTATGACCGTTGCCGTGGGTTGACTTGCATGTCTGGTTTAATTCATCTCAACTAACCGGACCTAATAGTGGCAGAGCTACTCGTAAAATCGTGGGTCATGGTCTTGACTTCTCTTCCATCAGATTTTGACATGGGGTAAAGTGGTATTGGTTTCAGCATAGGAGTTGTTGCCTCGGTGATCTTTTTCCGTCGTATGTCGTCACACGTCTCCAGGTTCAAGCATAGGGTACTAACAATCTAGGGCGAACGTGGCCTATTGCTTTTTCGACTGGCTTCGGTGCTGGCGGAGCGTATGCTGACTGTGATCGTTCTTTCAATTTTGCTCGGATCCCTGGCACTCGCGTGCTTTCTCAAAACGAGGCTGCCTCCCTTCCAGCAACTGAGTAGAGATATGATGTATGGGTCCGAATGAGGAGATAGGTGAATCTAATGTGTAAATCATCGGCACACTTCTCTTCGTGATCCGTCTCAATAGATCATTTTCTTCATTTCACTCGGCCATCTCGCCCACATAAAGTTTTACACAACACCTCAAATTCACCATAATTGTCATGCGAAGTGGAAAATATGCTTTTGATGCAATGTAGATATATCCTGAGCTGGACTAACTTGTGTGTGAGGTTTTCCAACTCCCTTCACCCCCTCTTCAGTCACCACTATTACATCTTCTGAATCATCAGACCTGTCCAGCAAGTGTGTCATCAAAGTAAACCCAGAAGAGCTAATACCACAGTCCAATGAACTAGAGAATTCAGTCTCACAATTGACAAATGGATATGCCACAAGATCATGGAGGTATAGTTTTGTGCATGGCAGTGACCTTGAACAAGCTCAGTTGATGCTTTGAATGGTAATGTGAAAATGACAATTATAAAGTGTTCTGTGGGAGAAAGTTGATGGATTTGTGTCGGCGAGATAGTCGAGTTCGTAAGGGCACACTACTGATCGCGGAAGCAATCGGGCAGGAGTTCGAACCGCGTCTTGACCACTAAGGTAATGCCTTGTCACATCTACTAATTTCACACCAGATGTGAAGAACAATTCACTTCTGAATTGTTTTCCTCATCCTAACACCTTTCTCATCTATATTGTCTGCCAACGCCAACTTATTTTTTGGCGCATGTATCTTGACCTTCGTCGCACTATCAAATTCCCACCGCTATACATTTCCTTAATTTGGTAATCATTTTATCATAATTCCTTCCCAGCCCAAATGTCCATCCTGCAAAAGTCTACTGACGACTCAAAGAATATGAACAAGGTAAAGACTGATTTTCTCCTTATTTGATGCAGGTCAGGTCCCATGTGTCGGCATCACACTGATTGTCAGACTTATGGACAACGGCCATGTTCAGTCGCCCCCTCCTCGGTGGCTCTTTTGGGCCCCCAGAGGTGTATTCGATGCCAATTTCGGTCTCTGGGTGGTACCGCTAAACTTCCACCATTTCCGTTGTTCTTCATCCATGCCTGGGCTTTAGTGGAATACATCTATGTTGATAGTGAAGTCCCTGCATTATGTCTGGCCAATCAATGGATCTATATGCTTTGGCCAGTGGTGATTTCTATGTTGAGGCAAATTATTGAAAGACACTTGAAATACTGTCTATGCAATGGCAATAAACTCTCTCTCGATACTATCCTTTTGAAGATAAACTTTACCAACTAAATAGATTGACCAGGGGTTTTCAGGAGCTGACCTGCCCAAACCCCTGACCCAGGGATAAGGGTTCACCCTGTGAGAGGCAGGAGTGTAAAGGGGTCATCCCCAACAGGGGTGGGTTTTAGTAAGGGGTTCGTAAAGGACTAAGAGGATACTAGCAATATGTAAAAGATGGAAACTGGCTTTTTGTCTAGTGTGTAACAAAGTATCAGTTTTATGTTTGGGCAAAACTTGAATCTTGTAGACGATCAGAAGTTCATACACTAGGGTAACGGTGTTATTGTGAAAAATACTATAACATTACAGATATGATACCTGAACGCTATTCAATACCACTAAAACACTGAGTTCATGGAATTTCTAATTTGTTAATGTTCCATAGATAACACAGTACCAGTGCGAAAACATACCAATAACATGTGGAAAATGTCATTGTTTTTCAACATAGTCCTACTGCTAGAGCATATGTTTAATACATAGCCATGATTGGTGCACGGCAACTAGCCACGGATTATTGATGTTTGTTTTGGGGTTTATTCTCCCCACGATCAGTGCTTCACTCAACCTTGTCCGTGTACTACTCGGGTACATCGTTCAAGATCAAGGACCCGTCTAGGTCTATATTCCATCCCTTACATCGCAGTTGAGTTGCTGATCACATCGATAGTTAGGCTAGAAAATTTAGAGTCTCATATCATCAGTTGGGGCGCATGAATAACAGTATCGAGAATGAGTCTGGTAGTCTGACGGAACCGTACATTAGTTTCTTGAATTCTGCCAATCCGATGACGGTCAAAATAGGACAGGATGCCCACACTCCGACTAACCAGGTGGTGGTGAATTTGGTGCCTCCTTGTGATACATCACTGAATGCATTTCCTTTGCAGGACATGCATCGTCAAGAGGAGGAATACAGGAAATCTGTGACCATTATCTTCTGGTATCAGGTAAATGATAATAATACTGATTAGTGCTTCGACGTTGATAAAAATTTGTTAGGCAAATACCTCACCAGTCAGGCTTCACCATATGATACCCAATTTTCCTTACTTCCAACTCTCCAAGCTGACTGCCTTGGTGCAAGAGCTTGGTTTGACATCGAACACTTATCTGGATACATATAACCCCGATACGAGTCAATGGGATCAGCACTCCATTTCTGCTGTACGCAAAGTTGAGAGCCAACAACGATTGCTTTATCGCTTGCGTAAAAGTCTACTTGACGGCTTTAAGGACGAAGATTGTCTCAGTCTCCCAGAAGAACTGAAAATGCAGAGACAAGTCAACATGTCCTTTCGCGCCCGATCGTCAAGCCCTCTATCAGCAGGGGGCCGAGCGGATGCACATGGATGCGTCTGCAAACGTGTACCATGCGACGGTCTCGATGTTACAAATCACGTTTCCCACAAGGTTCACATACCAAATAATTATTACCTTGATCATCAACCTCTTATACACCGAAACAATGATTGCGAGGGATCCCTCGTGAATGATACTCAAACGTCAGCACCATCAGCCTTATCACCAAATCTCCCTACAATTACCACCAGCGAGGCACACCCTACTTCATCCCAGTCTCTACCGACACCACCTTCGTCATCTTCCTCTGACGATTTCGCCTTTTCCAATATAGCAATATACGACAATAACCCATCTTCTAACGCATCCCCAAGAAACATTTCTAGCTCCAACCTTGCTATACCCATATCCCCGTACCCTCCACATCCCCCACTCAAACGATGGCCGAATGACTATACAGTTGCCGAGATCTCCGCAGGATTCAGTTCGATGGACGCACTCGTGACACAATCCACCAACGGGTCAACAATGACACACAGGGCTGCGTTTGAACGTGTTTTTGGGAGTCGTTATGTAAAGAGTACCGTCTGTAGGCATCGTGGCTTATGGAAAAAAGCGCAACCGAATATTAAAGCGCAATATGAAGCGATGGGCCATGATGAACGTGCCTGTTGGGGAGAATTTGTACGAGTTGTTGAAGGCAGATCATCTTCACGAAGAGTGGCTAGTCCTAATTCCACCATGAACACTCCAAGCGTAAACTTAATTTCGGGTCAAGATGTTACATTGGAGGACGGTGATGAAGGTACCGTCGACAAAACCATGGTGACTAAAACTCTGGAAGGAAACCAAGGTTAGACCATTTTTTTGGTATGTGATAAATCACCTCATTGACAGTCGACGCCTTTCTTGCAGTGGAGCCGACGATGCAAGTGCAAGGTAGTTTCTTTCCCATCAGTCGACATCCTGACTGATGTCTGATTAAAAGGTATCGATGCTTATAGTTCACCTTTAACGTCTTTAGGCAACGCTGCTCGTTCATGAATCATTGAAACCTCTGGTACAAAATTGCTTCGGGGAATCTGCTGTGCAATTTATCACCTTGAAATACCTTGTATGTAAAACATCTTGTACAACATTATACCATCATCAGTAGAATCCATAGTAGAATCAGACTTGAAACTGTACGTCATTGTTCGAAACACACAATGAACACTTTAGTGCCTTGTCTCCATCCCAAATCCCAGCAAATAATGCCACTACTATTCTGGCTTTTAAAATCTGTGTTCTATTTTTCCCTCTGCATTTTTGCTTCTATTCTGTTTCAGAGGGTTTGATTGAGATCAAACAACAATCTTGGTTTTACATATAACATGTGACAGTCCTAGTCCTCTATGATAGACTCTAAACAAACCTGTACTTGGTCAGTATTGCATTCTGATGTAGTGTGGATATTTCAAGTTTCTAAACAAATTAAAAAGGTTTTATGTTAAAGTGATGTTTGAGTCGGAGTATTTGCTTTCTGTAGCACTACGGGTCCTGAAACGGTAACCAGCGTTAGCAGCCCACAGGCCTGCAGTTGACATAAATGAGCACACCTTACGGGCATCTCGGCGAGTGTCTTGCCTGTCACGCTGAAAGGACGGCGCACTTGGCGATCCCGGCTGTTTGTCATTGTTATCTTGGGCTACGTACATGCTCATATGGCTAATTTATCTGATACAGTTGCACGTTGAAGTTTGAAAGGTCAGTGTAGAATGAAGGCCTCAAAAAACATTGTGGACATGCCAGGGCATCCACCAGTTTTTTAATCCTTCATTCCACACTGATATTTCAAACTTCAGAGCACTCCTGCAAGTTTTTGGCATGGGAAAACTTAAGAAACACGACACTGACCCCCCAGTTGACATAGCCCTAGAATAATAATTCACTTTCCCACGAATCCATTAGTGGTTTGTTATTGCACCAAGCGTTGGGACGCAGGGAAATGTGGACAAAGGTGAGATTCACTGTCGATAGCAACCATTTTTCACATTTACAAACTATCTGCAGGTATAGAATAGACTGTTTGAGTCTGAGAGGGAGGGAGAGAAACGATCAAGTTAGATCAGCTTAGATCACGTTACAGTCAATGTAGCATTCTGGAATGTCTGGTCGCTGGTGCCAACTTTGATTGTGAAGGTTCCAGGCTCGACAATCCAACGGTTGTCCCTAGACCATAAACCAAGATTCTTCACTTCCAAATCAAGCGTCACAATCGTAGATGCACCAGGTCTTTAACAAGATATGAATGGGGTGCAGCAAGGAAGAATATAATAAGACTCACGCAATCTCAACCTTGGTGAAGGCGATAAGTTCTTGATTCGGGGTGACGACTGAGCTACGGTCATCGGTAGCGTACACTTGGATAACTTCTTTTCCGGCCCGAGAACCGGTGTTAGCAACTGTTACCGAAATTTTGACATTTTGCATAGCCCGGTTTACGGAAGACGGGGAAAGTCTCAAATTTGAACTAAATATTGATGTTCAACGCATAGGCATAGAGAGCTGATGAAAGAACATACTATTGAAAAGTGGTATAGCTTAGGCCATGTCCGAAGCTCCAAAGGGGTTCCGGGCTGTTGAGCACATACTGAACATACATCAGAAACAAGGGGGAAAGCCAAAATTACTGAGCTTACTTGATTGCCGAAACGAAAGGTACCGTCGTCAAGGATAAGACCTGGATTGGAAGCTGGTCTTCCGCCTTTGAGATAATTGTGGAAAACAGGGGTAGTCCCAACGTCCCGAGGGACAGAAAGGGAGAGCTTTCCAGATGGATTTACGTCTCCAAAGATCACCTCTGCAATAGCTCGACCTTCAAAGTCGGTGAGTACCGGAAAAAGAAGATCATAAGACGCTCGTACCTCCAAATTCGCCAGGATAAAACTGATGAATAATGCCATCCACATCTATTACTATGTGGTCAGCATTCTCAGGTTCGACAGACTTGAAACTCACGATCCTTAACCCACGGTTCTGCAATAGGCTTTCCAGTGATGTATACAACAATAACCGGTTTTCCAGTGGATTGAACAGCCTTGATAAGTTCAAGTTGAGCACCAGTAAGCCCAAGATCAGACTGATCGCGCATCTCTCCCGTTGTGGCATTCGTGTTTGGCGTCCAAAGTAGGGTTTGATCAAGGGACCACGTTCCAACCTGGATTTTGGATCTATTGAGAAAATAAAGCTCTACTTGCATCATCAGAACGAACCATGACAATTGTGACATCTGACATTTGCGCTGTCTGGATAGCTTCAGGGAAACCCGACTGGTCGTTGGACCAGAGCTGCGCGCCCTGGGCATAATTGATCTTCGTCGAGCTTGAGATACTTAAAAGATACTGACGGAAACCCTCAAGAGGGCATATACCGTTATTTGTAGCATTAAAGAAGACATAATCGCCGAACTATCAAAATTGATTTGAGTGGCTCTGATTTTAGAATCTTCTGTAACTCACTGAAACACGATTGACTTGAGGGCCAATCAGAGCTATAGAGCCAATAGTTTTACTGAGAGGTAGGACACTATTCTTATTTTCGAGGAGAATTATAGTTTCACGGTCAGCACGCTGGAGGACAGCTTGAGAGGCTGAGGTACGAAGCAAAGTTGAATAGTCGATGTAAGGATATGGATCTGTAAAATTGTCAGCAAGAAAACAATGAATGAGACCAGAAACGCGTACTTTCAAAAAGGCCAAGTGAAAATTTCGTCCGAAGGAGGAACCGTACTGTATCGTCGATATACTTGACATTTATCTGCCCTGCTTCTACTTGTTGGGCTAGAGTTTCGTAGGTATATGTGCCTGATACATTATGAGAACATAAGTACAATCTCAGCTCAAGTAAATCCACCTACCACCACCCATTTCACCACTGAGCCCATTTTCTAAAGCTGTCTTTGCTGCACACTCCCGAGTGTCACACGTGGCATGCATAGTGATTTGAAGGTCTATGGAACCAGAGTCGCAAGTGACCCAGTATTTATACCCCCATTCATTCCGGAGCTATAGAGTATGATCAGTCTTTGATGGTACAAGGATATTGGACGCGAAGGTGAGGACATACAATGTCTTTCAGAAAATCTGTAGAAAACATTGGGTTAGTGAATTTATGATATTACGACGATGCCACTTACGAGAGTTTGCGACAGCAGGGACACCATCATAGCTGGCATAAGCGGTCATGATAGAAAGGGAATCTACACACGCCCTATTGAAAGGTCGTAAATACGTGGTTCTAAGCTCTCTTTCACCTCCTGTGACCTGAGCAAGATTTCTTTGTCCGGATTCAGTATGAATCACAGCATCCAGAGAGCAGAAGGCTCACAGTCCGCCTTGAGGTGATCCAAACGCTGCAAAATGCTTGCAGGTTGCCGCAACACGTGCGATTGCTGTCGAACTCGTATTGCGGCGTTGGCCATTCTGAAGGCCATGTACATATGCATAACCAAGCTCTCCGGTTAGATATGGAGACTCGCCAAAACCCTCTTCAACTCTGCCCCATCTGAGCTCCCGTCCAAGGTCGAGGACAGGGGCAAATACATGGTTAACTCCAAGGCCTTCAGCTTCAGTTGCGACCACGTTCGCAATATCGCGAAGTAGCTGAGTATCAAAGGATGCTGCAAGTCCAACAGGAGAAGGAAAGATTGTACCGTTGTCAGTGAATCCATGAAGCCCTGTCAATGCGATAATACGTCAGATCACAAGAATAGCACATCGAAAGACGTCAACCTTCCGACTGAATGAGCGCAGGGATCCCCAGTGTTGTATTTTCCATTAGATACTTTTGGCCGACGGTGATGGCATAGACAAGTTTCTCCCATGGCATTTGATAGCCTACCCAAATACTGCCTGCTCGTGTGTTCATGATGTTCACCTAACAAGCCGGGGCAAATGAACAAGTCAAGGCGTGCAACTTGCTAGAAACAGCACATACTAGTCCTGTTTCATTGTAGATGAGGGTGTTGTCCAGAGGGTCTGTTATGTTCATCCAACCATTGATGTCGCCTTGTATCCTGAGTGTCCATCAACAACTTGGGTTATAACCATAGCACATATCTGGATGACCCACAGCTGAGAAACCTTCTCCGCCAAGGTCATGCGGGGAAGAAGGTCGTTGATACGAGCTTCTATCGAAGCCTTGGGATTCTTGTATGTAGGGATTGAACCGTCTTTATTGAACTGGCGAGCCTCAACACTGAAGTGTAGGTTATCTCGAACCCCAAAAGGGACATGGGCAACAGAGAAGGAGGAGCATGACAAGAAGGTATACAGAAACAAAAAACTTCTGAGCCCCGCCATAAGCGAATGCGTCAGGTTCATTCCGGTTGCATGCTCGCTTTATATCATTGAGGGCGAATGAATGAGGATCTCGATCAATTTGGGGATAGCAGTATACTGCTTAATTCCAAAGGGGACCAGCTGATCTACGGGAGAAATACTTAGCCGAGTTCGTCACTTGTCCTCCGAGGTTTCTCCAGCCAACCTGAAATTCCAGTAGTCCAAACCTTTGTTCTGTGAACATCGTGACCAAGGGTTCTAAGTGGTGCCTAGGATAGTGGGAGGGCAAGTCAGGTGAGATTTGATATCACCCGACGGGCCGCCAGTTATTTATAAGTCTTTTGAATTTGCTTCTACTAATAAATTTGAAGTCAAAGATGTTGGAAAGAAACAGTGATCTACTTGTCTTCATTCAAGTAATACAGCTATACTGATATTATAGGTGTAATAATTATTGAATCAGAATTCTTGCAAATAATTTTCTAGTAATGTTTAACAATGGAAATATTATATATGCAATAATTGATATAAGGTTTTTATCTGGGCCTCTGGCCCAACTTGAACCCTCTACTAATTCTAAGTACAGTTGACATTGTGTTGTCTAGCAGGTTGCTATGCTCCCTTCCTCCAACAGTCTGTATAACAGTGTACAGTATTATCTGTCAGGTCACTATACTCTCTTCCTACAATGGTCTATGTGATAGCATGCAGTGTTGTCTGTCAGCTTGCTGCGCTTTCTTCCTACAATGGTCCATGCAACAGCAAGTAGTGTTATCTGTCAGCTCACTGTGCTCCCTTCCTATAATAGTCTATGCAACAATGGATAGTGTTGCCTATCAAATCATTGTGCTCTCTTCCTCCAACTCTAAATAGTTGAGTATATGTTGAAATCAGTCTACTACACTCTCTTCTTCAACTTTCTGTGTACTCTGTAATATTTTTTCAATCACTTACTGACTTAACTATTCTGACTGATTTTACTCACTTATTTCTAATATTATAGTAGAAATCAATCTCAAGTTTATTGTCTATATATATACAATCTATAATCTAATACTATTGAATACCTCTTTATATGCTATATTAAGTGTCTTTCTGCTCTCCTGGCTCTGTTCTGGAAGAAGTACTAAAATATTCAATACTGAAGTATATTGTTATGGGAGCCCTGAGCAGGAAAAAGTCTCCCATACATTTGAACACTTAGTCCAAAACCTCAAAGCATACAATAGGGTTGAGATATAAATAGCAGGGGAACTTAAGAAGCCAAGTCACATGATAAGGTCACGAGGTTGTAGAACATTCTGGAGGAACATGTGATTGTGGACTAGTAGCAGTACAGCCACTGTAAAAGTAGTATAAGTAGTAGTCCAATCCAAGGAAGAACTCCATC
>Ga0153946_1000376_pt1 | contig 19419 bp, 25 predicted proteins | sample TSNJ030MetaG_FD_104751 | JGI IMG/M metagenome (GOLD analysis project Ga0153946, IMG submission 104751) | Attine ant fungus gardens microbial communities from New Jersey, USA - TSNJ030 MetaG | ecosystem: Host-associated > Fungi > Mycelium > Unclassified | place: USA: New Jersey, Wharton State... | reverse complement strand
TTTCGACGTGGCCATGGCAGGTCTAATAGGCTCCAACGAGGCAAAAAGGGACGTCAGCAATGACCGAAGGCTTAGACTCGACGGAAGACTGAGGACGAGCTTTTGCCACGCATAGTAGTACGACTGAGATGATTCCAAGAGTGAGAGTTGCCGTTGACGAATCTTTGGGAGATTCGTCTGCCAGAAAGAAGGTTGAGACGTTGTTGATGTTGTTGTTGGTGGGCTTGGTGGAAACGCGCCGACGTTGATGAGTTTTGTGAGGAGGTAGTTTATCGAGTTCGTCCACTCTATTATAACAACAACACGATCAGCGATTTATCAAGTTCATTAAAAAAAACGCACCTCCAACAGGTCGTTGAGACATTCTTTCCACAAGCACCTCAATCCTTCTACACACCCCATTCAAATACACCCCATTTTCCAAAGCAAACGGCACATCCACATCCACATCCACATCCTCTCCCGCCGCTCCAACAGCATTCGCCACTTTTGCCGGTACACTCACCACATCTCTCACACAGTCCTCCCATATCAACTCTTTCTTCAAACCTTGAACAGTATCGCCACCTCTCTCGGTCAAAATTGACTTTTCCTCAAACACAGCAGTCCAGAGTCGATCAATCGGATAGTCTTGAGCTAATTTCTGGAACAGGTGGATCTCATCGCGGCCGAGTCTCCTAGCCAATAATGTTTCATAAGAAATCAAGGCAAGACATCCAGAAACCGGAAGTGCATTGACAAATGTGTCGGGGCAGAAATAGTGCCAAAGGAGCAACGTCGCATCCGGTGTGTGGTCGTGAAGCACTGTGTTCCATGTAGGATGGATGTGATCCAAGAGGGCGTGCTGAATCAGCGGAATGTGTTTTCGTACGTCCACAGAGTGAGCTGATAACGGGTCTGTGTTGTACTTGCGAAACACAGGAGGAAGAATGCCGAGATCGTCTAATGGTGCAGTAAGCAGCGAGAGCAAAATTTTCAAACTACCAATCGGCTGCTGAAGTCGTGTAATAGTTTGCTTTATTCTGTTATCGTGGTTGTGATGATCAGTCATTTTTCAAAATAGGTTGATGTCACTCAAAAGTCATCATACTACGATGTACGTAGGGCACCGATCACAGTTAGCTATATACAATGTTCAAAAGAAACTAATGTACATGATAGATAGCTCTCAAGAATTGGTCAGTAGAAAGACCAACCAGGTACATAAAACCGCTAGAAAGAAACGAGTAGGGGCACAGAGCCCACCTAGGCTTCAACCTTCTGAGGACATGTCGTTAGCACTGTGGAACATTGCTACTGGTGTAGTGTACCTTTTCTTCTGTCTTGGTCTTGGCCTTGGAGGAAGACTTGCCCTTGGCAGGCGTAGGCTTTGCTTTAGCCTTCGCGGTTGTGGCAGTAACCGCAGTCTTGGCTTTAGCCTTGGATGCAGGCTTCTTGGCCTCACCGGTCACAGCCTATAGACATTTTCAGTGGTCGCACTAGGAACTAGTGATATAGCACGGACCTTTTTGGCGGGAGCCTTCTTAGCCGATGCAGTTTTCTTCGCATTGGCAGCGGGTTTCTTTGTTGTTGTCGCCTTCTTAGAGGAACCTACAGCCTGCTTCTTGGCTGGTACCTTTCTAGTGGAGGGAGTGGAAGACTTTTTAGCCGAGCTGGCCGATGTCTTCGATGTCTTCGTAACGGATTTGGTCTTTGGCGCTGCTCTAGTAGTAGTAGCAGTAGGAGTGTGCTTCTTCGCGGTGGAGGGTTTAGCAGCAGCCTTGGGTTTAGTAACACCAGTGGTGGCTTTCTTAATCACGGGCTTAGTGTTCTGTCATTGAAAAAGCACCATAGAAACAACATGATGGGATCATTATCAACATGCATACGACGCGCCATACAGGGAGATAGACAGACCTCCTTAGTAGCATCGGTGCGAGCCTTGGGCACGAGCTTGACCTTGCCAGAGGGACCTACGAAGAGGCGGACAGGGTTGGAATAAACAACCAACCAAATTCAACGAGCGTACCTTTGGGGAGCTGGAATATGCCCTTCTCGCTACCAGAAGCAATAGCACGATTGAGCTGACTGGCAGCAATGTTATTGACTTCGATCTTGTACTTGGTTTCAACAAACTAGAACAAGTTGAGAGGACAAGTAGGGCGTGGAGGCCAAGGCGACATGCCTTCTTGATAGTGGGTCGAGAGACACCAGTACGAGCTTCATCGGGATGCAAGACGATGCATTCCTATGGGCGATAGTAGTCAATGAGTGTCCCAAGAGGCGTACGGGCAAGTACCTTGATCATTTCTATCCAGGTAGGATGAGCTGCTGTGTGGGACTTGCTGGCGGCCGCAGAGGCCTTTGTGGAGGCCTTTGTGGTAGATTTCTTGGTGGCAGTAGGCATGGAGAGCAGGGATGGGGTGGAGAGAACAGACAAGATGGGGGAAGGACGAGAGGAGGCGCAGCGAGCCTTTGTTCATCCCAGAACCCAGAGAGCCAGTCACGTGGAGAAGAGGGATGCGCACGGACGCAATTCTCCCTCGATCCGTCCACAAAATGTCCAGAGCTATGCAGGACATCGAGAGAAGAGGGGTATGTCCCAGAGAGCCCAGTGAGTCTCTGCGAAAAATATAGCCAGGAATTGAAGCAGCGAGCGAGAATGTCGAGACGATTTCTCGCAGAGGTCCAGAAAGAACAGGAAACTGTGGCGCTAAATTTCAGAGAGGGAACAAGACATCTGCAGCAAGCCTCGAGCAGTGATTCAGGAAACATTTATGAGCGCCAGACGACGGTGGAGGACAAGGAAGACAGAAACTAGAATACAGACTCTCGGCATTTGCCAAACTGCATTTCCAAATAGGGAAGGCTATTTACAGGTCGCCAAATCACTCCCACAGCCAAGTCCCAAGGACACTGACCATGCCTGCCGTCTCAGACTTGTTTGCCACCGACGACCTCACCATCCTCCTTGCCCTCATTGCAGCAACAACCTTTCTGCTCAACAATCTCTACAGACCACAGCCTTTGGTCCATCCCATCCTGCTCGGCCGCCAGAGCGACGTGGGACGTGCCCGCAACCCAGGAGAGAGCGCCCTGTACAGGAACTATGGAACTGGTCTCATGGGTCGGGTAAGACTTCAATCCCTCTATTTTCTGGCCACTGACCTGCTATAGTTCCCTAATCGACCCAGCAAAGAGGTCTCTATTCTTGCAGATCTCATCAAGCCAGACTCGGAAGCTGCGCGCACTCTTTGGGCTACAAAGGCTCGACTCTATTTTTTTTGGGCTCTCCTCCTCCTAATTTTGTACCACAGGCAACCAACGCCGGTCTCCAGGAACGTATTGCTGCTCTCGGCACTGGGCTTATTCGTCTCGCCAATCTGAAGCCGGGAGAGTCCAAAGTGCTTTTATTGCTCAATGACGGTATCGGCAAGTCGTACTTTTGCATGGTGGTCGCTATTCTCGAAACTTAAATTTCCTACCTAGAGTTTGTGCTTGCTGATTTCGCCCTTGCCTCGCATTCGATCATGTCCGTCACTCTGACTTGCCAGGATCTGTTAAGACAGATTTTGAAAAAGCATACATTCTCCGCTATTATTTCGACTCCCGAGATCACGTTCAGGGTTCTTGAAGGCATCTATGCCTCTGGAGGCAGCTTCAGGCCCCAGACGATCGTTGTTACTGGTGACATCGGCACAGAGATCACAGCTAGTGTCGCGAGTAACATCAAGATCATCAAGTTCTCCGATGTTGAACGTGAGGGCATCAGAGCTGAAAGGATTTTCACACAGGCGCCAGGTTCGTCTTTTGTTTTATTTCCGCTTTCGTGCGACTCATTCATCATCTTAGAACCCCATGATGTATTTACTGTATCGTACTCTATCATCACCGGTGGGCGGGTGCTGGTCACGCGTTTGACACATGAGAACGTGGTTGCTGGTACCGCCGCCATCCGTGGTTTGCTGCCAGTCTCACACGCATTGTCACCTTTGGATACCCTGGCTTCGGCATTCTCGCTGAGCAGTGCTTATGGAAGGGCAGTTGCATACGCTGCTATCTACGAAGGAACAAGTTTCGCGACATTGCCGAGTAGTCAAGTATACGGAAGTAAGACCAGAGACTCTTCGCATTGAAGACAATATCTGACAGGTTTCTCCTTTTTCAGACTCATCTTCGATTGATGCCGGTGACATTATGGCTATCGAAAGATATCCCATGCCATCTCCGACCGTATTGTTCATCAAACCAGGGCATTTGAAATCGGTGACGGCACAGGTCTTGCACAGAGCCTCAAAGCGCTTCTTGATGTTCAGTTTGGCCAAAAGGCACAAGCTTGCTGGTATTAATGATGGATTTGTCACAAGAGACAGCTTGTGGGATCAATCCTTGTTTGATGGTATCAGAGCAGAAGTTATGGGTGATGCTGCGGCATCAGTGAGAGCCATCATTGTCAGTGGGGGTGAGCTGAGATCTAGATACTGTTTATGGCTTGCAGGGTTGATATCGCTATCTAGGGCCTATGCCGGCTGTGTACATGACGCCAGCGCGTATTGCGCTATCGATCCCCCTTGTGAACGCTTTGGCGCACCCTCTTGTTGCTGGGCCTGTTTTTGCTTCTCATCCGTTTGATTTGCAGGACTTTACACTTAAAGGGCAGGAAGAGAGTGTACCAGCACATGTTGGGCCTCCTAGTATCAATGTAGAGGCTAAATTGGTTGGGGTAGATGATGACACGATTGAGAATGGAGGAGATCCATTTGGATGGTTGTACGTCCGAGGGCCGTCCGTTGGGAGGATGGGGGATGAGGATCATGAAAATTATGCTGAGGTTTCCTCAGATGACAAGGATGAGAGAGAAGGGTGGGTGAGCACAGAGGTTGAAGCGACGATCTTCCCGAACGGGTCATTTCTTGCCTGGTAGATTAAAAAAATAATCAGATATTAGCTTGCACGTGACATGGACGCGCTAGGACGTGTTGATCAACAAACAGTAAACTCAGCACAGCCACTTGACTTTACAGGAGGAATCATGTGATTTGAATGATCGACGCGACGCGTTGAAAAGATTTAAATAGGAAAGCACGTTGGCCTTCGCGCTTGTAATCTCCTGATTGAATTTATCCCCTCCCCTGCCTTTACTCTTTACTACTACTACTACTACTAGCCATGTCTGATAGCGCTTCTGTCATTGCCTCGCCTGCTCCTGAAGTCAAAGAGACTACGCCTGCTGAGGCTACACCTGCTGTTGAGGCTACGCCTCCTGTTGAGGATGCCTCTGTTGGTGAGACTGCCCCGGCTCCGACCTCTTCGGGAAAAACTCCGGAGGTCAAGAAGAAGACAGCTGCTACAGCTAAGAAACCGACTGCTGCAACTAAGAAGAGTACTACAACCAGGAGGGTCGCTGCAGCCAAGAAGGCGTCTACAACTAAGAGAGCATCTACAACCAAGAAGGCTGCTCCGACCAAGGCCGCTGTTCCAAAGGCCAAGACTACGACAACCACCAAGGCAAAAGCTGCCAAGGAACCCAGTTCTTCTGGGCGTCCGCCGTGGAAAACGATAATCGAAGTAGGATGACTGTTACTGCTGCTGATGATGAAGTACTGATTGGATTTCTAGGAGTGTATAGCTGATCATCGGTCCGAGGCCCGTCAGGGAGTCTCGAGGAGCACGATTAAAAAGGCATGAATTTTTTTAAATCTAATGATGAGATGAAGTGGCTGACGTGGAATGTTTGTGCAGTATGCTGTAGAGAAATACAATGTTGACCTTAGCGGGGTCAACCAGTTCCAGCTGAATCGCGCTATTGCAAAGGGTGCTGAGACAGGTACTTTTGTGCTTCCCAAGGGGCTTTCTGGAAAGGTCAAGTTGGCACCCAAGGTCAAGGCGGCTCCTGCTTCGAAAGAGGTAAGGTGTCTGATGTGTTGTGAGAGTTGACGTTGATATGGATGTTGCAGAATTCCAAGCCACCTTCGAAATCAGCTAGTAGCAGAAAGACGGCTGCTGCCACCAAGGCAAGTGCGACCAAGACAAGTGTGGCCAAGCCGAGTGCGCCCAAGAAGGCGCTAGCGGGGAAACCCAAGGCAGCTGTGTCGACAAAGAAAGCAGCGACGAAACGTGGTGCTGCGAAAAAGGTGCGGAGGAGGATATGTGACGATGGCTAGTGACTGACGGTGAATGTGTGCAGGCGATGACAGGCACGAGTTCGGTGACGAAAGCCAAGGCGGCGGCGGCAAAGAAGACACCGGTGAAGAAGGCGGCGAAGAAGACAACGGCGACTTGGAAAAAGGCCGGAGAGGCAGCGGGGAAGAAGCCGGGGGTGGCAGGAGGCAAGGCGAGGTCGAAGGCTCGAAAATAGGAATTGTATCATTTATTTATTAGTATTTGTTTTATTATGGGATGTGATCTCGATATAGTGGGGATCAGCAGGACCCCGGAGAGTGGCGAAGCCCGTCTGTTTGTGTTTTTGTGTTTTTTGTGTTTTGTATCTGGTGTTCCATGTCCTCTGCTGCTGCCCACCCCTACGGCACTCGACGCAGCCACCACCTGCCCATCCGTCCTCCACCCCGCCTCCCATCTCTCTCTCTTTCCAACCACCATGTTCTCCCTCCCTTCCCCCCAGAGCACATCGTCCTCCACGACGATGACGCCACCAGCAAAGTCTTTCTCGCTATTGGTCGTGCTTTTATCTCCGTTGTATGTCTCTTTCTCCCCCTGTCGCCACCTGTTACTCACTCTCGTAGGATAATCGCGCCATGACTATCAAGGACCTTGCTGAGCGTGTCCTCAGCTACGGCCTTGTCGCCCAAAAGTGCGTTCAGCCATGTCGATCCAAACCCCCAACTCCCAACTCAATCTTTTTTTACTCTAGTCTCTCCGCTGCCAGCCAGGCCATCACAACTTATATTCGTTCCCACCTCCAGCGCTGCGAGTCCCAGCAGGACATCCCCCTTCTCCTGCGCCACGTCCTCTCCGGAACCGACGCCGACGACGATCTACTCCCTGCTCTCTACTCCACCTCAGGTGGCGCACAGTCCTCTGCTCACACCCACACTGACCGTGTCACAAGTTTTAGGCGCGGAACTATGGTGTGGTACCTTAGCCGCGCTACCGGCGCTCCCTGTCCTTTTGCAAGAGCGGGGATCCGGCTCTTTGACTATGGACAAAGCGCCAACACCTTTAGTCGCATTCAACGCGATGACAAGAGGCCCAATCTACCCGATCACCGCGAGGCTTGTGGCCAGAAGAGGAAACGCTCCCTTCGTAGTGCCTACACTGCCACCTCCGATCCCCCTACAATATCCGAAGAATCAGACCACGGCAGTCCTCCCCCCAAAGTCAAGCTAACTTTGCGTCTTAAACCCCCTACGAACTCCAACACATCTCCTGATCCCGAGTCCGATGCTTCCATGTCAACTGATGATTCTGACCCACAGCAATCCAATGACTCTTGTCCACCACACTCACCGCTCTATCACCGCTCCCCGTCTTTTGCCCCCAGCGTATCCTCACCTCCACCCGAGTCTGATGACGAAGAGGATGACGATGACAGCGACGACGACGACGATGATGACGAGGAGGACGAGAACAACGAAGAGGACGAGGAGGACGAAGAAGAACCTGAAGAGGTTTCTGTAACATACTCTACCCGCAATTTCTACAGTTTTTCAGAAGACCAAGACCAAGATGATCAAGATTGGGATGACGAGGTTGATGGCGACACTTTGTGGGAGAGCCCCGGTCCTCGTTCCCCTTCCGCCTCACTTCCCGAGACCAAAATTAAGGAGGAGCCAACAGATGTCCAAGGCATGTTGGATGCCTGGGATCACTTTGACTCAAGTGTCGCCGATGCCAAGGTCGTCCAAGTTATTGCGCAGGCTGCTGCCGTCCTCAATCCGGATACAATTCATGGCTCTGCAGTTGTTACATCACCAGTCAAGGTTGAGTCCTTGGATCCCTGGGCCTGGGAACCATCTCAGGTACCACAGGAGTGGACGCTAGGCTTGGCAGAGGAGACTATCCAAATCAAGCAGGAGGAGTTGGATCTCGGCTTTGACTCATTGTTTCCTGGTCTCGGCGGATGGCAAGACCAAGACCTTCAGTATCAAGATACTGCCAAGAGACAAGTCAAAATGTCACCTCCGTCCCATGCGTTAACCCTTTTTCCTGACTCTTCATCCTCATCCTCTGCTGCCTCATCATCCTCTGCTGCCCCGTCCCCTCTATCACCATGTGTCACCACGCCTTTAGAGTCAATATCTACCACCTCACCCTCACTTTCCTTCTCACCTGGACTCGTCCAACTCATCCAAGCCCTTTCGGTTCATTCCCCAACAACTCCAACTGTCAATGGTTTTTCCCAGCCTCATGAATCTCAAGTCCATCCTTCAATTCTTCCTCCTCCGGCGTCTATTCCGCCCTCTTCCCTTTTTTTAGTACCAACATCTCCGATTATCCCAGCGCAACAGCCCTGCGTCTCGCCCCAAATCATCAAGTCTTGCCCGATGACTCGCAAAGATGATGCAGAAGGGATAGTGGTTCATACATGCCAGCCTTGTAATCCCCCCATAAGTGCCACTCAAATCGAAGGTAAGTCATAATGGAACTGCCAGTAACGATGATGGCTGACGTTGAGATCTCAGAAATTTCAGTGTATCAAATGGCGCTTGGGCCTTATCTTTTATTACGAAGGATTGATACCGATTTTGTGAACCTGACACCGATTGTCGAGTACTGTGGGAAGGGGAGAGGTTATCCTGTAATGAGCACTGTACCGAATGCTGTTATAGTTGGCCAGGGCGAGGCAAGTGCCAAGGTGATGGGTGTGTGGGTGCCGTTGCAGGTTGCGCAGGCCTACGTCAAGGACCTCGATACATGTTCCATTGACAGTGAAACGATGGGGGGGTTGAGTATGTTCTTGAACGATGAGCTTGTAGAATGGTTTCCCAGTGCCCTCAAGGACTTTCATAGGACCAATTCGAGTGGGAGGATGTTGAAGCAGTTTGGCAGGTGGTTTGAGTCGATGTTGGTTTTTGCTCAGACGACTGCTGCTGCTTCGATGGACGTGACGGTTGCGAACTGTACTGCTGATGGACTGTTGAATCCACAAGAGTTCGTACAGGCAGACATGAGACAGAATTGGATGTATAACGAGAGGGTTGTGCCTAGGGCTGATGTGTTTCCCTTGGGGGATGTGTTGGTTGTTAAGGGAGGGGAGAGGTTTGCGGCTGGAATGCAGCCGTCTTTTTATCGAAGACATGAACATGAATCCCTTTCGTCCCGACTGTGTCGACGAGCGGGGAGTGAGTTGAGGCAGGAGGTTCATTTAGATTGCGAGTCGCCGTTGAGTGCCAAGGAACAAGAGATGTTTCATGAGTTATGTGTGATTCCTGGAGAGGAGGAAGAGAGGATGAAGGTGGAAGAGGAGGTGGTGGACGCTGAGGTGTGTACTGAGGAAAAACGAGAGGATATACCCGAGATGGTGGGTATGGAGAATGGTGATGTCGAACCAGTCTTGTCCTCCTCCAAGTTATGCCAGGCTTCGGGCCAACAAGGCTTGTCTCGATTGCCACACTCTTTGTCGGAAGCGGGCGAGAAGAGCCGAGCCGAGTCGTCGTCGAATATGAGACCTATCGCTGGAAGAACAAGGTCGGCGAGAAATGCTACTATGTCCAAGGTGAATGAAAAGCAAGAGCAAGAACAAGAGCAAGAACAAAAGAAGCCACAGGTGCTGAGACGCTCGAAACGCGTTGCGGCAGCGCAAATGCAGCAGGAGAGAAAGAAGTTGCAGATGAGGAAGAGGCTTGGGTCGAGGGATGGGGTGTCGTGAAAATGGATTTTTGCCGACCCCTGTACCTGTTCCGATTTTGGTGAGAGGAGAAGTGGGGGGAAGAGAGATCGCCTCCTGTTCTTTTTTTTGTTGCTTGCTTTGAGCGACCCCTGTGATTAAGCTTGCTTCTTTCTCTCTCTCTCTCTCTCTCTCGACCTCTTCTGGAGGGAATGATCGCTTGTGTTTCGGGATTTTCTCTGGACTATGGTTCTTTTTGTTGGGCGTCATGACGTTGCCGTGTCTTGTTTGCGATATCTTTTTTTCTTTTCTTTGTCTTGAGATTTTTTTGTCTTGAGAACATTTGCTTCGTTGTTTTTTTTCTGAATTGTCAGCTTTAAGAAATATTTCTCGCATTTTGCTGATGTCTGCTCCGTCTCTTTCTCTCTTTCTCTTTTCTGTTTTTCTGTTTTTTTTCATGTGTTCTTTTGAGAGCGGGTGATGGTTGTTGCAGTGCATTCAGGTGGTGGTTTTTCTTTTCTTTCTCTTTCCGTTGATATATACGACTTTTTGTTACCCCTGCTTTGATCTTACGTCTATAAGAGAAAGTAATGAATAGTTATTTACAAATGATAGTAGTTGGTAGTCGTAGGAAACAGTATATGAGTAATGCAATATGTCGTCAGAATTTGGATTTTGCTGGTTATTATATGTGGTTGGGCTGTCTAAGATGTATACTCTGGTAGGCTCTTTTCTTTTCGACACGACCAGCGTGGGTTGATGGGCTCCTTTTTGTTTTGTGCATACTTCGTTCCGTCTTGCGTGGATTTATGGGTCCCTTGGTGTTGTGATGAGTAGGAAGGGCGGTGAGAATAGAAGGACCAGCCTGGATGTGGGTTGTATTGCTTTGTCTCTCGTTTTGTTACAAGCGGAGAAGATGATGAATTGTGTGTGAACGATCAGAGTTCTATCCGTCTGCAGTAATGGAAACGCCTTTTTTCTTTTCTTTTCTTTGTCCTTAAGTTGTCAGAGTTGTCATTAGGATGATGACCTGGTGAAATGAGGTGAGATTTTCTTTGTCTGGTTATTTTTTTGTGGGAGATGTATATGTGTATACGTATTGTGATCTACATTGTGATCTACATTGTGGATGATAAAACTAAATCGGACGGTGACTCGATGGAAGTGGAGTCGTAGTTGATGGTGGGTGACCGGACCAACCTGACTAGTGAATAGGATGTGTCAAAGTGTGTGTGTGTAGTGTGTGTGTTTGGCCCACGGCTATACTTCGAGTAGAAGATCCGGCGGATGTGTGAAATGGACACGAGACATTTATGGTAATAATCTGTGAGCTTTCCTCCCCGGTTCAGATTGTAGTGATGATAATGGTCACCGTGGTGAGCTGTGAATTCAATCGTAGCAATGCTTATTGATCACCCAGGCTGAGCAAACTTGTTTTTTTTCTCAATGTGAAACGTTGTTGCTTGACAGGCATCATTCGAGAAATACTAGTGCGGAAGCAAGTCGGTGATGATCAATGATTGATATGTATCGATCTTTTTGTTATGCAACTGTCTGTGGGCCAAGGCTGTCAGGTCAGCTACCAGAATATGGAAAACGCATTCGCGGGGTCGTTGTAGTAAATATAGACCATCCAAGGTAGGGCCGGGATCATATTCATAGTGTAACGACTTCTAGGATTTTCTAGGCGGAGAAATGCAGTTGGGAGCACCGAGGCACCCTAGATTTTAAAAAGGGCAAAGAGTTTCTCAGCATTCTGAAAAAAACTTGGGGAGGGGGAAGCGTGGGAAAGAGGGAGAGGGAGGCAGGTTGTTTTGGCTGCCAACTCCCTTTCTCTATTACTTAGTCCTATTCTCGAGCTACCATACTATCGCTGGGGGCTTGTGCTCTCTTCTTAGCCCTAGTAGAATTGCTCCAAATCTCCTGCTGAAGACCTAAAATCGCCTTTTATCATCAGGTCTCCCTCGAGCGAGCGATTTCCTCTAATTGCTAATCCCCCTTGACTTTTTCATATTTTGTATAGCCAACATCCATCCGGCATTCTCGTAATCCTTAATCCCTGTCTTTTCGATCTCTATAATGTCTTTATCGGCCTCTGACACCGGCTCCTATTCGAGGATTAACCCAAGTGGTAGTGGAAAGACACCGCCTCCTGCGCCTTCGGCTTTTGCTGCCAAGGGGTGTGTATCTTTCACGAAATTTCTCCCCCACTTCTCATCCAATTTCTGAATTGGCTTCTTAGACTTAACCAAATGCAGGCCAGAGGAGAATTAGGAGGTGCTATGTATCGTCCCCCTGCCTTACGTGGTCTCTCATCCGGACATTCACCTTCCAATGACTCACCCTCCGTTGCAACTCCGGAAGATGACTCTATTCTGTCTCCTACCAATCACCCTCCTGGTTTCAGGCGAGCTAGGGCAGGAACCCTACCTTCTAACGTTCAGCTTGCAGCCCAACAACGTTTCACAGAGTCACCCATTCCACTGCCCAGTGTATCTCAACTACAAGATTCTCTTCTCGATCAGACACAGCGTACCCTTACTGGCAATTCTGCCTCTAATCTGGCTCCCAGTCGTCCTCTGCTCCGACACACCGCTTCTGTAGCTACCGAACGCACCAATCGCCTTCGTGCGGGCTCTCTTACACTATCATCCGCTGGGTTGAGCAATCCATTTGGTTCATCTCTCTTCCCGAATCCTTGGATGCCTTCCAGTAACAACGGTGGGAGCGGAATACCTGTTCTAGAAGAACGCTCTGTTACCTCTGCTGACTCCGATACCGAAGCATTTGATGTCCATACTCTCAATTATCTTGGTTTGGATGATCATAGACCACCCGCAGCCACTTTGTCGGAGTTACGCAACCAGGCCCTTTCTATGAATCCAAACCGTATGCGTGCGAGTACTGTGTCTGTTTATGGCCGCAGACCTCAGGCTACCTCGATCCTGGCCAGCTCAGCTGATGAAGTTGAAGAAGATTATTTTACTGGAGACTACAGCGATCATAGTTACAGCCATCAGCCTCAACATTTGACCCCATCTTATGACGCTCAGATTCATGACAACGGATACACGTCCTCGTACCTTGGCCAAGCAACGAGGGCTACAGAAAGTCTCTCTGTAACTCGGCCACGCGCTATTTCTGTTGGTACCCTGGATGATCCTGTGCGCTCTATCACTCGCAGAGCCACATTTACCACAGATACCCTTCCTTATCTTAGTGAAATAAACCACCAGGCAACTAATCTCAACTTAGTCTCCAATAACCTTGGAAACCCTCCGAGCATCTTAAAATCTGATAACAAGCTGGCCGGGTCCAGGATGTCATCTACCCCCTCCGTTCATTTCCCGAATGGAGAAGTCCAGGGAAGCGGAAAAGGAACAACATCTGCTTATCTGCTTGCTCCCAATAGCCAAACCAGCCAGAATAGGTCTGTTTCTCCCAAGTCGGAAGGTCAATCGTCTCAGATACAGACCCCGACGCGTTCGCTCTGGATTGGGAATCTGGATAGTTCCGTCACAAGCGAGCAATTGATTCATGTCTTTGCTCCCTATGGTGCGATTGAAAGTTTGCGACTTCTTCCCGAAAAGGTGTGCCCCGCCGTTTTCCTCACTGTTGTCAAACTTGAATAACTCTTTTTCGAAGGAATGCGGTTTCGTCAATTTTGTTGATCAAGCTGATGCTATCCGTGCCAAGGACGATGTTTTGAATCGACTGGGAGGTAACATCAACATGCCTAACGGTCAACTTGTTCGGATCGGATTTGGTAAGGCTGATAGTGCCCCAGTCGCTCCGGCCAAGGGCACGCCCATAAGTCCTGGTCCTACTTCTCCCAATGCTGCGGGCAAAAATGCAGTTGGGAACGGCTCTCTCAACAGTATAGACGCTCAATTGCAATCAACTCCCACTCGTGCTCTCTGGATTGGTTCCATCCCTTCAACTACCACTCCCGCTACCATTTTGAGCGTTTTCAGTCCTTATGGGCCAATTGAGTCAGCTAGAGTTTTGACGCACAAGAACTGTGGTTTCAGTACGTGTCAGAGAAGTTTTCTTCAATTAGTCATCTTTTGATTCTGTTTCTAGTCAATTTCGAACGTCTTGACGATGCGGTTCGCGCTCGGAAGGCTCTCAATGGACGGGATGTTCTGGGAAGTGACGTTGGCGCCATCAGAATCGGATTCGCAAAAGTTCCTGTCAAGAATGGGCAAGAAGGTACTGGTGGTCCGGAAGAAAGTTCAAGCATTATTGTTCAAGGTGCTGGTGATCTGAGCGTCGGTGCCACAATTCATGCTCTTCGCAACGTCAAGGGTGCATCTACTATCCCCGCTGATCAACAAGTCCTCGGGGGGACTATCGAGAACTACAGGTCGAACCTTCTACTCAGTATGATTGGCTCTGGCAACCACAACGTGTCTGATGGATTGGCCAAGCCCCCCAGTCTTACTCTATCGGTCACCGAGCAACAGATGATAATGAGGGAACTGAGTGCTGGTAGCTCAGATGCAGAGCTGGACGTTCAAGCCCTGGCAGGTGAGCTACCTGTGTATGGAAGCTTGGGACTGCTTGAACTTAAATCAATCTGTAGAATTCCGTCCTCCGACCATGTATTACACTACTATTCCTCTCGTTTCCGAAAGGACCAACAACAGACGCTGGGATGCTGCTAAGCTTCGTGAACTTCGAAAACGCCTTGATTCCGGTCCGATGGGCACTGAGGAGATAGACCAAGTTGCTACCGATTTCACAGATAGCGAAATTGTGGACCTTGCATCTGATTGGCTTGGCAACACAGTGAGCTGGATGTTGTGTGTTGGCAAATTATGTACTGACCTGTCTATAGGTTGTACAGAAGTTGTTCGAAAAGTGTTCCTCTGCACCTCGCTTTGCGATGCTGGAACGTCTAGCCCCGCATTTGGCCATGATCGGCATCCACAAAAATGGTACATGGGCTGCCCAAAAGATTATCGAATGTGTTTCTGCCCCTGAAGAAATCGCATTGATCGCCCAGAATTTGAGGGCTTATGTACCTCCCCTCTTATTGGACAGTTTTGGGAATTATGTCGTACAGTGAGCAAGCGTTCTTCTGTGCATTGAAATCTACATCTGGATATTGACCTTTGGTTTTCAGATGCTGCTTGCATTTTGGCCAGCCGGCTAACGAATTTATCTTTGATGCCATTGTTGATCGCATGTGGGAAATTGCTCAAGGACGATTTGGTGCTCGCAGTATGAGAGCTTGCTTGGAAAGTCCTCATATCACCCTCAGTCAACAGCGTAGGATTGCGACTGCCATTATTCTGAACTCTATTCCATTAGCAACTAACCCGAATGGAGCGCTCCTTCTGACTTGGCTTTTGGATACCTCCAACTTCCCGTCGCGTTATAACTTGTTGGCTCCTCGCTTCACTCCGCATCTCTCACACCTGTGCACCCATAAATTGGCGTCGCTGACCGTCCTTCGCATCGTCAATCAGAAGAGCGAGCCTAATGCCTCTCGTCAGATTGTTGAGGCACTATTCAATTCCCCTGGAGATCACGTCCTCACCGATGTTCTCGGCGATCAGGTCAATGGCGTCACTGTTGTGCTCAAAATCTTGACTAGTACATCCATTGATCCTGCTGACAAACAAAATTACATTGAAGCTACTAAGCGTGTCTTGGTCGAGTTGAAGGTCATTGCTACACAAGCTTATCGCAAACTCATCGAAGAGGTTGGATTGCAGGCTCCCAATTATCAACCTACCTACTCCGGCCTCCCGCTCGGCGGCAAGCCAAGGTCCGGAAATCAGGCTGCATATATCGGTGTACCAGGACTTCCTGCCTACCCGCCTAATGATCAAGGATTTGCCTCGATAATGGCGGCTGTACAAATGGGAGGCCAGAATCCCCAGGCGGGACCTGCACCCATTCCGATAGATGCTGGATATGTCCAACCGCAATCTACTCAGGTTCGCCGACCCAACCCCGCTCAACCTGTCCCTGCTCCTGCTCCGTATAGTCCGTCTATTGATTCTTTCAGTCCCTTCGGTACTCGAACACCTGATGGAAACAATTCGAGGCAACTGCCTCGCTCCGTTCGTCTTCCAGGAAGTAGTACTGCTCCGCAGATACCAAATTATGGAGCTCAGTCCCCTGCAATGCAACCCGCCACCATCCTCGGTGTTGGGCAGACTCAATACGGGGGATTGCCGCCTCACCAAATGCATCCCCATGTTTACCAACCTTACATGTACCAAACATACCAGCAGAACCCTACCAATAACATGGGTGGATTCTAATCACTCTGAGATTTCTTTTTTAAAAATGAACGTTCATGCCATTTATCTATCTCCACACTATCTATTTCCACCTCTTCAAAATCACACATTCCTTTCCTTGTTGGCCACAGCTGTCAGTCATCGATTGAGAAATTCTGGATCGATCGTTCATTGCTTTATACCCCTCTTCCCATAACATGTTCTATATCCTTTTCCTCTGCCTTCTCCCAGAATCAAAAAGGGGCTTGTGCATCGTGCAATGTTTGATTGGTCTTAGCTTTGGCGCTCGGAATCTGTTTGACGGAATAGTTCACCTTACCTCTTCTTTACCCTCATGTGCTTCATATTTTTTGTACAACAAATACTCGACTGTGATACTAGCGGTCGTAAAAAGATAGATTTAGTTTTCCCATTCTATTCTTCCGTTGCTACCTTAGTATTGGAGTTTTCGTTCCCCGAAAAGGTAAGGGGCTGGGTTGTGGGTGGATTCAATGATGCTGTCATGACGCTCTACGTACTCTGTATCTGTATCAGCATGTGTACGTTAAACCAAAGAAAAAATCAATTTTTATCTACAGAAACTTTGGGTGCGTAGATGCGTACAATGGTGAATTTGGATAACCATCTTCCATTGCCTTTACATCATCCCATGGGAAGCTCGGCATCAAAAGCAGCCAGAAAGCTTCCCAAACGCGTGGACCCTCCCAAGTGGGCTGGTAAGCGAACGCCAGGTCCATCTACTGGCACGACAGGGGAGCAAGTTGATGAGACATTAGCCAGTGAACACAGGTCGAAAGGTGCACTCGATGATTTTTTTCGTTCGTTGTTTCTAACAAAAATCCTGGTCTGTGTACGTTTACTCAGTGATTGAAAAAGATGCCCAAGATCCACATCTCTTGGCTAACCTACGGCAGCTGGGACCTGTCAATGTAGATCACCACATGAAAAGCCTTCGACACGTACGCCCTTTCCAATGTTGTCAGTGTGGCTACTCACCCGAACTTGTGCTGTTAACATACAGGAACCTGCAGCGTCAAATACCGCACGATTGTTCCAGGCGCGTTCAGACCATGCAAATGATCTAGAAACGACACGACAAAATCGGGGACAGGCAACATTAAACACGCAATTCTATACGTCGCAACTCATCAGCGCATTAAATGCAAGAAAGGAAGCAGCTGACGTGGGAGCGGTCAAGAGTGCGATACAAGAATTGGGGATTGACTTTGGGAAAGTAGAGAGCTTAGCGAGGTTTGTGAACACCCCGAGTGTTTCGGCAGAGAATGTGAAGAAAAGAGTGGATGAGAGTGGTCATGAGCAGGTCATTGCCAAGGTGCGATGGAAAATTCTTCGGTGAGCATGTTCAGAGGTCACTGATTCATTGGTAGGCTGTTTGGATAGATTCTCCCTATGCAAATCTGAACATGACAGCCAATCAACGAATAGCTTCTACTGGCTCGTTGAGTGAGGATAAAGGCCCTTAGTTTCGATGATCAGGAAAAAATTGATAACCTGTTACCATATTCTCCAACTCCAGGTTTGTACAACTATCATACATGGTGTAGAATGTGGCAGAGTCATAGAAAAAAGTGAGAAAAAGCATTGAAAGCTCATAGAAAGAAGCAGAAAGAAGCATCGAAAGCACATTGGCATCGACAGAGCTCTACACTTCGGTGCCAAAGCCAGAGTCACCTGAAAAGCGCATGAAAACATAGGTGAAGAACATGATATTACACAAGGGAGAACAGAAGTCGAAGCAAAGTTATTCAGGCTCATTCAAGCGAGCCCAGTTGGAGAAGAGGGATTCATTTGTACATGGATATACGGATGTCAAGGAATTAAGGCATGTGTAGAGGAAGATGGGTATCAAAACGAATGAAAAAGTTCGATCAATAGAATATCCTGCTGAGTGAATCCGGTGAATAAAAGAATTCATATCCTATCGTACATGTATGCTATCAGCCGCTTTGAAGCCAGAAAAAGCAAACTCACCTAAATCTCGGAGCATCAAACCAGTCAACGGGTGATAAAGTTATTCGCATCAAATGACATATCGTCGAAATGCAGGGAATCCAGTCTCATTTCAAAGTCTGGATCGTCACTGATCCGCTTAGGCAACTGTGGTGCCGGTGAATCGTCTTGTTTCCTGATTCCAAGTTTGTTTCTGAGGTTCTTCAGACTAAGACTCCGGGAGACACTGGCCCTACCACGAACTTTACGAAGCATGTTCTCAGGAACGGTGGCTTTATCCATGCCGTTAGCTGAAAGCATACCGCCACTTGGACTCGGTATCATATTGATGCCCAAGCCGAGATTCAAGTCGAGCTCCAGGTGTAAGCTCATGTCAAAGGGAAAGTCTGAGAAAGCCTCCGCCGGGCTGGATACAGCACTCTTTTGATCACTAGCTTTGGTTTTCCTACCGTCCGCAGTGTTTATAGAGATAGCGGAATGCGAGCTGGTCATCGAGGGTCGAGATAGCTCCGATGTAGAGTTATTTGTTAGGGAGCTGTGATGGATGCTCCGCGTCCCAGATGAAATGTATTTTTCGACGCAATGACCAGGCGTAGCTGCAGTAGCTCCGCTAGAGACAGAGCTAAAGGACTGATAACTCACAGAACCGCTCTGCAAGCTTGACCCTAGACTTAAACCACTGGCAGCTGTATTTGAGCTCTGCAAGGGAGCGATGATACGCCTAGTTTCAATCTCATTAAAGCTAGTGGGGGTTTGGGGTACAGAATCTGTGGTGGGAGATGTGCGCCCTGACTCGCTAGTGGGTGTAGAGGATAAGGAAGGACAAGTAGGGCAACTGCCGAAAGTTTGATGTGTGGATCGTGGGACATCGGGGGGTGGTTGAGGAGGGGATTTCTGGAAGATTTTACGAAGATTTAGAGCACTGAAACCTCTTTTAGCTCGGTTTCCGGAAAGAGGAATTTCTGTCCGAGATGAAGATGCAGGTGATATTGACCTCGGCTGGTCTTGGTAGATAGCATTCTGAGTTTGTAATGAAGGTGTGGATCCATCATCCCCAAGTTGAATGAGAAGGGTCGTGTCGTCTTTTGTACTTGAAGCTTCGTTTTTGATGCTAGACGAAGAGCATCTTGAGGGCGTACAGGACCCATCAGATAGTCGTGAAGAGGGCTTCTGCTGGGATGATATTTGAGATTCCTGAGTTTGTAGGACAGGCGTGGGTAAACTATGGTTTGATGTGTTGAACGAAGTCGATGTCCGGCGCTTGAGTGCGGAGCTAAAGAGGCGACCTGAGGGTCGCCGCCCAACCTTCGATGTGTAAGAGCAATCTGGCTGATCTTCAGTTGGAGAAAAGACATCCTGAGCCCGTGGTCTTGACTGTAACTTAGACTGCAATCTGGGAGAACTATGAGACAGCGAGCCATCCAA
>Ga0153946_1000374_pt1 | contig 19445 bp, 14 predicted proteins | sample TSNJ030MetaG_FD_104751 | JGI IMG/M metagenome (GOLD analysis project Ga0153946, IMG submission 104751) | Attine ant fungus gardens microbial communities from New Jersey, USA - TSNJ030 MetaG | ecosystem: Host-associated > Fungi > Mycelium > Unclassified | place: USA: New Jersey, Wharton State... | reverse complement strand
CGCTCTTTGATTACCCATGAACACACGCCAAGGGCACAGTACGGCGCGCCCGGTGATTTTGATGAATGGGCCCGGATTATTGGAGATGACTCCTGGTCCTCGAAAAACCTACGACAGTGAGTTACTATTTATTCTTTATGGCAGTGCGCTTATTGACAACTGTTAAGATACTTCAATAAATTTGAAACTTGCACTCCTCACGTAGATTACCCTCTTGTCGATTTATCTGTCCGTGGCAAGAGTGGACCTATCCAAGTAGGCTATAACAACTATGTTTCAAAGCTAAGCGGTGCCTTTATCGACAGTTGTATCAATATTGGTGTCCCCTTCACTCCGGATTTCAATGGGCCTTTGGGGACCATTAGCGTTAGTCGAGTAAGTGACACATGTCATTTTCAGGGAACATAGAACTGAAATCAGGATCTCCATCATAGATCAGTACGCCATTTCTCATCTCTTTCATGAAGCTGTGACCGATAAATCGCTCAGTGACTTACATCGACAATATGTTTCAACGTGTCTCCTCAGAGTCCGCCTATCTGACGCCTGAGGTTCTTACGAGGAAAAACATCGTTGTTGCCATAAATACAACGGTAACTCGCATCATCTTCGAGGAAGCCGCAGGTGAGATTCGTGCGACTGGTGTTGAGTTTGCAAAGGACAAGAATGGCAAGAAATATTGGGCAAAATCAAGGCGGGATATTGTTCTCAGGTTGGTTTGCCACAAACTTGATTTGGGATATTCGCTGTATTATTTTGCGAAGCGCTGGGTCTGTTCATTCGCCTCATGTAAGTGCATTGATTCCCCTTCCAGATAATGTTTTAAGTATTTGCTTACTGCAGATTCTAATGCTCTCTGGTGTCGGCCCTGTGGAGCATCTTCGGTCCCACAAAATTCCTATTGTTTTCGAGCATCCCCGGATCGGGCAAAATCTCATCGATCACCCTGTAGTAGACCTATACTTCAAGGACAAACGCAACTCCTCTGTCAAGTGGATGAGACCCCGATCATTCAGCGATTTGGTCAAGTTGATTACCGCCATGGTGCAATACTTCGTCCTCGGTAGTGGAGGTCCTTTGGCAACTAACGTTAGTATCGATCACCCTTTGGACGGGCTTCCGTCTAACCAGAGAAAAAAGTTTGGCGAATCAGCTGCTTTCATCCGTTCGGATGATCCCAAACTATTCCCTTCTTCAGAATACCCTCAACATCTGACAGATAGCACTTCGGCTGCAGACAGCCCCGACTTGGAGTTATTCACCACACCCTTCGCCTATAAAGTATGAATGTATGCCTCCCCTAAATATTGAAAGTACCCTAACCAGTTTTCCAGGAACATGGTGCTATCATGTTTGATATACATACTTTCGCGCTCCATTGTTACCTCGTCAGGTGTTTTCTGAGTCACTCCCACTATACAAACTCGTCGATTAACCCTTTTTCAACAGGCCATTGAGCACTGGCGCTGTTCTTCTCAAATCAAATGACCCCTGGCAGCTACCGAGCGTTAATCCCAAGTAAGGGATAGCCTATGACGTGATTCCAATTATTCATCACTTTTTCAGTTACTTACAGAATCCGGAGGATATGTGGAAGCTTGTCCGAGGTGTTAGAGCTCTTCTCAGAATCGCACATGCTGAACCTCTTGCTGCACATCTCGATCATACAAGTGCTCACGAAGACCTCGACCACCAGCTTCACCTCAAGTCCGATGTAGAGATTGCGGAATTGGTTAAGGATCGCGTACAAACGGTATATCATCCGACATCAACATGTAGGATGGCTCCAAGAGAAGAAGGTGGTGTTGTGGATGCCAAGTTGAGGATTTATGGGATCCATGGTCTCAGGGTGTGTGATGCATCTATCTTCCCAAGCATCATCTCTGGCCATACGGTGCGTATGATGTCGATTTCACTCCAGGTAAAATATTCATGGCTAGAGTCAAGGCTGGTGGATGCTTTGCCATTGCAGAGAAACTTGCAGAAGACATGAAAGCAGAGTACATGTCTGTATGAGAGTATGAGTTAGTTGGTGAATATTTAGTTGAGATACTCTAACGTATGATCATTGATCTTCTCTTTTCGTCCAATTTTCTTTCCGTTGGACGTGAAAGACTAAAATTCATGACTGAGCCCTGTTGATTGAAGGGAACGAGATTAAGTTTCTAAACCAGTAGTGAAAATTAGAAAAGTCATCTTATATCTCCCCGAAAGTTTTGACTGAATCCCCTTTAAGCAGTTCTTGTGAGTCGCATCATTTCATCGCTTATATTATTGCTTCCTTAGCGAGAGGGAAGGGGAAGGGGTCATCCAAGGGATGCGTCCCAGACATCTCTGCCCTGAGGAGCTCACAATGTCAGTATCTAGTATTTTCGTCATCTTAGTTGATCACCGTCGGTGATTGCTCGATGATGTGTCAGCGTTGTTGACCGCTTTTCTTAAAACTACAGAGAGAACTTAGCGGAGTGCATTGAACACTTGTCACCCGAAGTTAGGACTTACACGGGTTGATGAAGCCTTACAGATTTAATGGAAAATTGAGTGTGCCTTTCTTCTATCAAAAAGGTACAAAGTGGGGACTTTACCATGCACTTGGTAATCCCTTCTTGAGCAGAGCCAACCATTGTCGGGGTCCGATAAGTTGGAGTGTGGGCGAACAGATGTAATGTCTATTTCTGAATTGAAGTTCATCTGTTTCCGGAAAATGATCAAATCAGTTAAGCATTGGAATTCGAATCCTACTGAGTGCGCAATGAGTTGATCAAAGACACTGGAACATGTCTTCGACGTTAAGGATGTTGCTCATAATGACAAAAACGATTACACGAGACTGATATTTGGAGCTGTTTGACAAGTCCCTACATATAAACGATCTTGGTAGTGTTGCCAACAGATGTCTGTCAACAATACACCTTCAGGATAGCAATTCAAACTCGACCTGGACAGCCGTATCTGATCACCTTCTATCGGTGACCCTATGAGCTGTCAATATCCCCGACATCGACTTGCCTGCTTCAAACGCCGTTGTGATTCAGAATAACCCATGGAATGGGTGACAAGGGTTTTGTTCGACAGGACAAATTGTGGCTGTTGCCCACACTTCCTTGGGCTTGTTGAAGGGATCGGCCTCAGGAATACAGGAGGATGAGAAGCAGGATTGGAGACGCGTGGTTTGCGATTGGCTCTGTCAGATTGTTGAACAGATAAAGATCTCGCAGAACCCCAGAAGGCGAGGATGGAATTCGGCCGTCAAGCTCCTCTGGTTTCATTTTCCTGAAGGCGAGCATTTGATGTAGACTCGAGCGATTCAATAATGCAGTTGAAAGTATTTTTCGCCAAGAGGACGACGGTCCAAAAAATAGGATTAGTATTCAGACAATACCAAGCTAACAAAACAAACAATAATATTCTATTAAAGTCCAAGCAAAATTGTTCTAGAGTCCGAAATTTTGACAGTGTCAAAAGAAAGCAAAATGTTCATGCAGCAATCAAAGTCAAGACAGGAAACAAAGATGAGAAAAATGGGATGAAATATCACCGTAGGCAACAATGCCAGCACCGTTAAGGAGCCTGGCAGGTAGGGATCGTGATACCCTCCTTCAGCGTTCGGCTATGTAATTGAATTATGATTATGATACAGGTCCACTGAGGAGAGGACTTACTTCTGGTTGAAAAGACCCCACCAACCCTCAACACCGCCGAATTGCTGATCTTTCCAATCCTCGTCAGCAAATTCAAAAAAGAAATATTGGGTGCCTGCAGAGTTAGCCTGACAAACAAAGGTATCAAGGAAGGTCTGTAGGTTGGCGACTGATGCGACTGATGGGCCGTTATTGGCGTTCCCCGCGTCAGACGATTTCTAGAAGAGAAAATGAAGGAGAAAAAATGAAGATGCAGCTTCAAAAGCAAGCCAAAACACATACTGTTGGCCAGCCTATTGAATTTGTTAAACGATCGACTTATCAAAAAAGCGAAATAATTTATACATACCAGTTTCAGCGATAGACATAGAAGGCTTATTGGGTAGGGAATTAGCTGTATCAACATCGTTTTGTTGGAAAAATGTCGTTGTCCAAGATGCTGCGTCATCTATGGAGACATTGGCGAACCATGGGTGGACATTCGCCATCTGAAGTCCTAAATATACCCATACCAAGTTCAGGAGAGAACAACCTTACCCCATACTCAACAGCTTGAAGCACTTCATTATTGAAGAAACTGCCAGCATCTGCATTACCAACAGGAATATGGTGGCTCAGAGTCATGGAATTGAGCATAGAAACCGTATCCGTAATATTAGGGATGAGAAGCTGGGCGCCTTGGTTGCCAATCGCAGAGTTCGGATCTGAGACACCATTAGCAGTGAGATAGCTAGAAATTCATCAATTCTGGTTCTAGTGCGTAGAATAGGCGCACTTGAGCATGAATTCGTTACCAACAGTGATGCCACCGATATGATCTGCTCCATATACTTGTACAGCCTGCTGGATGACGCCTTTCTGGCGGTTGTAAGAAGCACCACCATCGGTAGGAACCACATAATTTCCGAGATACACCGTGACGTCCACTTTTGTTTGTCTAATAGCCTCCAGCTATCATAAGATCGTCAGGATTCTACTCCGGGGAAAGAGCAGTTCAGGGGAGCTAACCACTAAAGCACTTTGATTACAGTCTGCGCCATAAATTCGAACTCGCTACATTGTCAGTGTTAACTAAATTCGAGGGTATATTGAAAATGGGGCTACCTTTGTCAATTGAGAAAGAAGCTGCAACGCGACGGACTATCAGCATAAGACTTGAATAGGTCTTAGATCAACACTGACTTGGATATCCTGGATGACAGCAGCTGAAACGAATCCATAAGAATTCTGACAAGAGGTGACAACAAAAGAGGCGACATGCCCAAGCTGTTTCCACAATTCGGCAGTTGTGACCCAACTGGAGTATAAGCAATCCCATAGAAGGCCTGGTGTAGATTAGGGTTTTTAACAAAAGTGCTAGGATCATTGGGATCTGTCTGGCTAACTGCGCCAGAGTTCGACGACGACGAATTGCGGGTGTTGGAGTTTCTTCGACTGACTACGACGCCAACAGACACAGACACTGCAATGATAATGACCAGAACAATCACACCAGCAATGGTCTACCCTAGCTTCAAGCACGGTCGATGATTCTGACTATACCACTTACCATAATCTTTGAACGACGAGACTGTTTCTCCTGCTCAGTCACCCATGTCGATCCCTGGTTATAGCGCGAACCGTCCCATTGTGAATTCACGAAACTCTGATTCCCGGCACTACCAAAATCAGGCTGTGCAATGTTGCGGTGGTCGCCTTGGTTATGGAGGGGTATTGCTGAGTAGCCTTGAGAAGTACCATAGTCGTACTGATGAACGGCCTGTGTATTTTGCAAAGTATGAGCTTGTGACTTGAGCAGGCATATAATGCGAGGATAATCGGCAGAAGGCTCAAGAGCCCACTAGTGGACCGCACTCACCGCACTGGAATTATTGTTGCTTCCAGGATCATTGAAAGGATTATCTGCGTGAAGTCGCATTTGTAACTCAGTAATGATATTGGAAGGAGCCAAGATTGATTAAGCCATCGTTTAGGCAACGAAGGTGGAAGGTGCCAATTAAATTAAGAAGGTCTCGTGATCGATCACATGGCAAACGCGTGCTATTCAAACATCCCCTAATTTAGAAGTTCAACTCGGTTCGCCCTCGACTCGCCGTGTTTGACTCAGACAGCCACGATGTTCAAGAGTATTCTGCCGTCTCGGAGACTCCCTTCGACAGACTTTACAATGGTTACTAGTTTGAGCGACGTCTCGAACACTGCCAAGGAGAATTATCCTAACCTCGGGATAGGACAACAACCATTGAACCGAAACATGAAGGATGTTCTCCATTACAGCAAGATTGGTGCCTCCGTTCATGAGAGGAAAAAGAAAACAGATAACAAGAATAAAGACCAATTTATTCCTTCAATATTGAGTGAGGCCGAGACGGACAGTGCCTTTGACCAGCTCCTCGTATGTATCCTCATGGTTGACGTAAAAGCTGTTTCGTCTCACAATTAGCTTCAGGACGACCTACAGATTCCTTTGAATTTACGACCAAAGCTGGTGGGGATGGAATCTACAGTGAAGGCTGCCATGCTCAAATCGTCAACCATCCTTGCTAAGCAACCGAGAGACACTGTACCTATCCTTCCTCATACGCCGAGAGGAACACTCAGGCGTGCTGCTTCTACGGAGTCCTTCGGGTCTCCCTTACGAAATAATAGTGCTGATCAGGACCTTTTTGAGCCGCCTCGCCTACCTTTTGCTGGTCATGTCTCTGCTCACCAACATCCATATTCTTCCGCCTCTTCCACTCGAAAAGCGAGTTCTAATCACACTCGTGGATTTTCTTTTGATACACAGCGGCTTTTCAGCCGCAGTCAAGTCGATCTTGCGACTGAATCATCTGCGGACTTGACTTCGGGTTCTGGCCCTCTCAGTGTCAAGGATAAAAGCACTTTACGATCCAAGAATATCTCGCCAACGAAGTTCTGTAGTATCTTGACTGGCACATCAAGCCTGCAACTCGACATCGAAGATATCAAGAAATTACGTCTGCTTTTACGCAACGAATCTGCTAGGTAAACCTTAGCCTCCGTCAAATTCAAGGTTGAACTGAAGTTTGGCTTAGTTGGTCACAGGAGTTCTTAAAACTGGGAGGATACTCTGCTCTTCTAACTAGGCTCAACGAAATTCTTGAGGTTGAATGGAGGTATGATTCTGATCAATGAATCTGGCTCTCCCTCAGCAACTATGCTTTCTGTAGAGAGGAACAACACGATGATCAAGTACTTCACGAACTCTTGTGCTGCTTTAAGGCACTGTCAACATCATCCATCGGCTGCTTCGCTCTACGAAGCTCGTGCCCGACTCCATTCATCCAACTTATCTCCCTATTGTATTCTGACAAAAAGCCAGGCGATGTCGCGACCCGTCAACTTGTCGTGAACTTGCTCCTATTACTTTTTGAACTCTATCCTCCTTCTTCTCTGCCATCTGGTTCGTCTCGTCGGCAGCGTGAAGCATGGGAAAGCGAATCGTCTCTTCCTGGCTCTAACCTCGTTGTTCTCCCTGCTCCACACAAGAGTATCTTCTCTTTAATCCGTGCACTACTACTTACTCCCGCTCCTCCTCCGTCTGAATGTCCTAAAACACCGATTTCACCCCATGCCTTCATTGAAAACCTTCATAAACCCCGGATATACAAAACATATCTCCAGGAACTGTGCGATGTCTGTAGAGATTATTTCTGGGTATTTTGTCATCCCAACAACACTGTTTGGATCCTTTCTGAGACTGATGAGAGCAAAGTTGAAAAGCCTCGTGCACCTGGTGGTATGACAGGTGGCGTCGAGTTTGAAGCAATGGGCTACCTGGTGAGCACTTTTTTCCGCTAATTTAAGGCACTCCAGAAAATTTACTTATTCGATAACTGAAAGACAACCCACATGAAATTGATCAATGCCATTGCTCAAAGTGTCGCCTCATTGGGCATGCCCAAAGACCACGATTTCTCCGCTTATCGCTTCCATTCGGACCTCTTCCTTTCAGGTCTTGAACGTATCATCCTCGTGAGTGACTACTCGCCATTGATTTCCTTCATGTCTTACATAATGGGTTTATGCCAGATTTCCCGTAAAGCATCAACTACGTACTACCCTACGCTTCACCTTGAACTCTCACGTTACATCAACCATGCCATCCAAGCAGGCTATGAGCTTCCATATACTGTGTCTCGCTTGATTGGTTCCCCCCCTGCAGCCCTTTGTAGAAACTCTCAACATGCAGCTGCAGCGACAGCACCAACGTCTATTCCAAACCCTGGACAACGTTTGCAACAAAACATTCCCACAAACCGACCTGTTCTCCCTCCAGTTTTTCCCTCTTCGAGGAGAGTAGAGCCAATCAGATTTGATTAGCAATCCTTGCACATATCTTCATCCTAGCATCGTGAACAGTCGTATCATTACACCCAGAGCGATGCTACGACCAACCGATCCACATCTGACGGACAGACACCGTTTTGTGTTATTATCTCTTCTTTTGTTTCTGCAGTCTGATGCTTTTCCGTGAGATTTACGTTTTTGACGTGCTGCAGGTCGGATCTTTTCTAGTCCCACGATGCAATAGCGAGAGAGAGAACTCATAGGCACCCAGATATTATGGGGACATGAATCCCAATGTTTACCGAGTAGACGAATGTACATTCCACAAGTAAAGTCAAAGAATATAACATAGAGATGCAATAGTTGGCATGGGGCGGAGGTGCCTGCTGTGGAAGTTGATCTGTGCCGTTAGTCCGGTACAGTAAGATTTGATAAGTATCCGGAGGACGATTGAGCGGAGGCACTGCATTGTCAAGTGGCTAATCCCTTTTCATTTTCAGCTATCTCGATATGTCTGTCTCCTCAGAAGGCATGCGTCATTAGCGACCCTCAAAAAAATTCTTGATTCTGGCCAGAATACACCTGTTTCATAGTCAACTTTCCTCTCCCCCTCTCCCAGGTCAACTCATAAATCAATTGCTAATTCTTGACCATGCAATGGTCTGGCTATTCCTCTTTCCAGCTGTCAATTTCAATCTAGACACCAGTTACTGAAGCTATCTTGGCAAAGATGAGCGTTAAACTTGCCTCCTTTGCGAAGGAACATTGTCACGGTTTTCTCAGTCCAGTGATTTGGAAAAGGGAATAACCAGGTCGAAGCGTACCACAACACATCAGTCAGTGTGACACGGACACCACAAAGTCCCACTACTACTTCACTGTAATTCTAAATTTCTGACTGTTTTCTAACACCCTTTGTGTGTTTATCATATCTGATGCTGGCCCCTGTAATACACCTCCTTCCAACAGTCTGGATTAGTGCATCAGACCAATGGAGACACCAGAGTGGTTTGGCGGGCCTTGAGTTGTAACAAGAGGTTACGTTATGTGCGGTAGATGGTAGATGAGATCGAGAGAGATAGGTGATGGTGTCAATGCATATCTGTGCAGAAATCTCCAGTCTGATTACTGTCCGGTCGCATTCTTCTCAATATGCTGGGGAGCCAACCATTGACAGGCAAAAATATGTGCTGAGCCATGAGCAGGTAGACGGCTTCTGAATCAGTTTTCTGCGTCAATTGTTGATTATGAGGAAAGTAGGTATTCTCAAGACTCTAAATTTAAGCTGAGCTAATTCATATCACCTGAAATATTACCTGCACACACACACAATGCAAATATCTATCAGAGTCATATCCATGAACAGAATGTGAAACCCCTTGTAGACTGGGAAGAAATCCATGTCAAGACTTTCTTGGAAAGAATTTTCAGCGCGCGAAATCAGTTGCATTCGTAATGATTCTCAGATATAAAATAAAGGAGGACCATCTCTTCCCCGCCTTCAATTGTTTTGGAGACCATACTCAGCCTTCAGAATATCAGCGGCATGCTCGCCAATAGCATAACATGCACCGGCCTGTAACAATGCAAATCAGTCACAACACTGAGGGAGCAAATTGAAACTCACAGTGTGGCCAGAAACAATCACTGGGAACACCGAGGCATCTGCAACTCTCAATCCTTTGACTCCGTATACCCTCAAGTGAGAGTCGACAACACCGTGATCTGCTTCAGGTGCCATGCGACAAGTACAGGCTGGATGATACAGCGTCTCAATCCTCTGCCGGATAATATCTTCGAGTTCCTCGTCAGTAGCACTGTCACGCTCGGTGTCCAAGAGTTTGTGTTTGTATTCGAAATCAACATGATCCCTGAGGGGTCCTTGTTTAATGACCTTGAAAATGAAACGCAGACCACGACGTATCTTCTCGATGTCTTCAGACGCTGAGAGATACCTACGGGAGAAGATTAGGTGAAACGGCAGGAATGACTTTGGGATCATAACCTACCTCGGGTCAACTGCAGGAAGATCGAAAGGATCGTTTGTCTTGAGAGATAATACCCCTTTACTCATGGGACTGGAAATGTTTATATTAAGTGGTTTCAGGAGTCGCTGCAAGATACCTACCGGACAAGGCAACAATGAAGAGAAAATGTATGCATGGGTAAAACAAAATCTCCATGCTCCTGGAAAAGTTTTTCATTTACAATATGATATCTTGGTTCATGTTACGCACCTTATATCCTATTGGAGTGATAAAAATCTCGAGATCCGGCCCGTTGTCTCCTGATGTACTATCCTTGACTTTATTCTTGAACTCGCTCTCCAAGAAGAGCGAAGGATCGTCAGAGCGGATGAACGCAGCCGCCTCACCAACCTACCATCCCTGCCATTGAGCATATGCATGAATTTACCTGACCTTGAACTCACGTTACCTGTCATAGGTCCGCTCTTGCGAAAGAGATACTCGAACAAAAAACCGAGGAAGCCAGGAATATCACCAATAGTAGAGGGCCGAACATGTTTCACACTACGATCGTGTTTGTCTTTGAAATAGAGACTGACATTGGGATGATCAACCAAGTTTGCCCCAACGCCTGGAAGATCGCGAACAACAGGGATATTCTTACTCTTGAGCTGATCTGCAGGGCCAATACCTGAGAGCAACAGGAGCTATAGTCAATCAAACATGAGAAAAAAATTGGCAGCAATGTGCAGGAAACTCACCTGAGGAGAATGAATTGCACCAGCACTGGAAGCAGGAATTCAACTGAGAAGTTGAGCGAAAAAGCACCACTTACGTCACGATAACTTCTTTCCTTACGCGGACGGTATAACGGCAACTAGTCTTACTCTTGGCGAACTCAAGCCCAACGGTTTTCGTCTCATCACCAGTCTTCTCAAAAAGGATTTTTGTAACGGTAGCATCAACCACAACTGTCAGATTAGACCGTTCCAAAACGTCTGTGGTCAAGTAAGCAGTCTCAGAAGATACGCGGGTTCGATTCTCGTCGATATAGGTCACTGTATAATCGATTAAGTCTTTCTCCAACAGAAGTCTGAAAGGGCTTACTCATCTGAAGAAAGTTAGAAACGTTTCCAGAACAGGAATAGGGAGTAACTTACACGATTGACGCCTGTGGTACCAGCGTTCGTGTTGAAGTCATGACTCAAAGGCACGCCGACCGTTGTGCAAGCCTGAACGAAATCCCTGCTTACGCTCTGAATGTCGTTGAAGTAACCCACACGGACGGGACCTTTGCCTTTGATGCTGCTGTCCACACCTGGGTACCTAACATCATCCTCATACTTTTCAAATTTGTTGAAGTATCTGAAAGGTTGTAAAATCAGTCAGCTAATCCAATAGACGCCGCTCACTTGGATAAATTGTTCCAAGACCAAATCTCATCGTTGATGATCCTACTCCATTCATCATAATCTTGAGGTGCACCATATTGGGCCCTGTTGTGGGTAAGAAATTAAAGAACATGATCCTACAATGCGCCTTACATCATTGCGTTGATTGATGAACCTAGCAGATACTCGTAAGGGTCTTGGTCTTCTAGGAAGAAGTTGGTACTCACACCCTCCGAGCATTTTTGCCCTAGGCCAGAATTTTCTCTGGTTCTTAGCATCCAACTGTGGCTCGGTGTATACTTGATAGACATGTTTGGAGTGAAATAGCAAACTAAAAGCAATGGGTATTCTGGAGAATAAGAGACAATTTCCGCTGAAAACAATCAGATCTATGTAGACAGATAATTTGCAGAGCCTCACCTTTGGCCAGCTTCAAGAAGTAAGACGCGAACCGAGGGATCCTCAGTCAACCGAGCAGCTAAAACACAACCAGCAGTACCTATGAAACCTGAGTATTGTCAAAGAACACAAGAAGGAGACAATATTACCGCCTCCTACAATCACAAAGTCATATTCATCGAAGTTCCCGTCCCTCGCATCCCCTACTTTCTTCCCGACCTTTGAGTGATCGCTCATGAGTCTTGGAGAGGGATTTCGCATGATTTGGCGTAGCATGAAGGCCATTGCAGCGGTTAGATTTACTACAGAGATTGAGAGAAAGGACTTTCAGAATGAGTAGACAAAGAAACGTGTGAAACAGCAGCATTCTGAATGTCAATGATATCATGTGAAATCCCATCACCATTCTGGGTTCCTTGAAAACGCGTTATCATTGAGGACCGCTCCCGGAAGACTTGGCTATGACGATACCTATATTTCAATCTTCGTACCTAGTGCAAGGTATTGGTAAGATGCGGAATGATGTAACAGGTAATCTACTCACACTTACTTATCACCATCGATCAATTATCATTTCAGTTTAATAGATCCTCGCCTCCTCAAAAAACTGTGAATTTTATGACTTTTCTGCTACCAGTCGCATTTTTCTGGACCATTGAATAGTTGTAGTGATACCTTGTCACAGTGAGTCTTTGTTGAAGGGACTCATAGCGGACACAGTGTAAACTATTAGTTACGAAACTAGATTAGTAAGCCGGCTCCCTGTCTAATATAAGCATGTCTAATTTAAAATTTGAACAAGCCAGATAAGGCAATGTTGAACATTAGGCTTCCTGATGGCTATGCTCAACTATTACAACTATTACTTGAACATTTGAAGTGATCTATTTCACTTACTATCTACGAGCTCCACAATCATACCGCATGAAAAAAATCTGTCAACAATCCAGCAACGATCTATAATCCACTGTTGATCTGAAAGTTGTCTATCTCACTCACTGCATATCCTAGATGAATTTGCATTATATTCAATCGATCCTATATATCGTATTGTTATTGTGTGAAATTTCGGCAGCAAGGTACGTTCCAGAAGCACGGTGAGTACTAATACTGCGGTTACGGACGTACTGAGCTAAGCGAGTCACTAGGTGGGCACAAGCAACCATTGTGATAAATGATGTACTATTCGTTTATGGAGGAAAGACGGATCCCTTCAACTCCTACTCATACACTTCTGCTCCAAATAACAACGAGCTTTTGTGCCTTTCTCTTTCTCAACCCTTTCAGGTAGCGAGCCCACGATGGCAGTTGTTAAGTAACTCCAGCAACCCACCGACCTTTCAGGGGCCTGCCTTGGCCTGGCACTCTCTCTCTGCATTCAACACTTCCAGTGCTCTACTCTTTGGAGGTGAACCCGGCCCTAACTCCCGACCCCCCATTTCAGACTCAGCCGTTCTTCTGGACCTTTCTAGTCTTTCACGGCCTGCTTGGTATGCTCAAGCTACGTCCTGGACTGGTCAACCAATACGGAGGATTTATCATACATCTGCTACAGCACCTTCCGGTATTGTGTACATCATTGGAGGACAGAAGACGGATGGCTCAGGAATCGGATTGTCTGACCATTATGCCTTCAACCCTCAAACCCTCACTTTTTCACTGTTACCATCTGAGAATGCACCCCCTGAGATTTACGGTCATGCATCACTGACATTTGTGGATGGCAAATTGATTGTATTTGGTGGTGCTTCTAAAAATTCCTTGCTCCCCCTTTCAACAATCTGGGCTCTGGACACCTCAAGAGATGTGCCATATTGGTCAACAATGCGAGTTAGTACTGATTCTCTACCATCCCCACGCAGAGGGTTTGCTGCAACTGCGATTGGACAAGGGAAGATACTCATTCAAGGTGGCAGTGATGTCAATTTGCAGAACAATCTTGAGGATGGATGGATCCTGGATACCTCAAAAAGTCCTGCAGTCTGGATGCCTGTTGATCAATTATCCTATATCGGACCCCGTCGTGATCATTATGCAGTTTATTTGAATGGTTTCGTCGTCTTCGGTTTCGGTGAGAGCAATTGTGACTACGACTCGACCCGAACTTACTCGGAAGTCAGGTTATTTCGATTCAGGGCCAGCACCGGCAGATCTACAGATATTTTATCTGTCTGACGGCACCTTTGTCTCCTCTTATACACCCCCTATATCTGGTGCCTCCACTATCCAGACGTTTTCAAGTGAAAGGCAGATATCAACCGTACCAACCGGAACGACCACCAACCATCAAAGATCTTCAGTACCATCCGGTACAACAGCCATTGTATATCCAACAGCTACGTTAGACAATCCAAGAGATGATGAACACAAAAGAGATCCTATTGCCGTCATCATCGTCGGTATTGTCTTGGGTGTCCTGGGTGCCATCGCTATCATTGTCGTCATCGTTATGAACTCACGTAGGCAGCAAAGGAGAAGATATCAGGATTTGATAACAGGCGATGAAGATAATGGCAGCTTACACGCCAATCCAGCAATCCCAGCTGTGACTATGTATTCTGGAAGTTGTGCTCTAAGCACAGACAGATGGGGGAGTGGTTTAATGGGCGCAGCTTTTGGAATTGCAGGAACATTAAGTGTCATGGCCAAGTCACGAGGTGTACGAGATACTTACCAGCGTCGAGATATGCTGGCAGACGAGGACATGCCAGAATTTGGACGGCAGTCTGGCACTAGGCGATGGAGTGGCACTGGGAAAAGTTCACTCTCATTGAAAAGCCTCCTTGGTATTCGTTTCAGAAGCCATGAGCCTAGCACATCTAGTCGTGGAAGCAGTAGTCGCCTCCGAGAGAAGACTGGGTCCTCCTCTGACGGCGTTTCCTTGATGTACGATCAAGAGCCAGATACTCACGGCAGTCGAGAGACCAATCATCTCAGCGCAAGCAGTCATAGCTACCTTGATCCTTTTGCGGATCCTATCGACGAGAAGGGCAATACATATGACACACATGATCATGACCCCGTCAATGCTGCACTACGAGCCCAACATGAATTATCCACGATACGTATAGTTCCTCCGACATCGACAGACGGTCACTCACTGAGCCCACTATCTGAACGCACGTCAAATATCGGTATTTCTTCAAACGACCTCTTTTTGTCATCTGCAGATTCCGGCGAGATACCAATGGAAGCAGATACCTCACTTACTACTTTGCAGTTGACAGTTGAACCTTCACCATCCATTGAAGTGTCTAAACCCCATATCTCCTTCCCTTCAACAATCATCCCTGCAAGTGTCCCTTTGGCAAATGTCCGGAGAAGCGACTCATGGTGGTCGAGATTCTACCGCACCAGTTTTCTTGATCGCAGATCGACGCCACGTTCATCGACAAAATCCGAATTTCTTGACCCAAATATTCCACCGTCCCTCGATCCTATCACTGAAAGTATTCCTCAAATTCCAGCAGCCGAGTTTTCCGCGAAGCAACAGGGTAGTGATAAACATCCAGTGTCTCAGAATAAATTATATAAAGCTGACCCTGGGAATTCCATGACTTCGCTGCGAACAGCAGATACAGAACGCATTGAACGGATGGCTGGTGCAATGGATATTGCACAACGTTGGCATGCCCGTAGCCTAAGAACATTCCGAAGTATCAGCAGCGGACTCAGCGCCCATACGCATCAGGTGGACCAAGAAAATGATCGTTTACAGGCCCAATTCGACACTGTACCTTTTGCAGAGTCACCACATGTTACCAATCTATCAGATGCTTCGATCCATTGCACTTCCCCTTCAGAACCCGATGCACCTCTTCTCCTGGAGCAGAGACCTCTTATTGAACAATCCTGGCTGCCAACCCTTCCTTTACATCATCGTAAAGTATCTGGTTCGTCTGAGACCCCTCCGACCTCATCTCGCTCTGGGTTTTTTAGCCCTACGTCAAGCCCTTCAGTAGCTTCCCGTGTACGTATGTTTGAGCGGAAGTCGACTCAGGATAAAGAGCAACCGCTTCCAGTTAACACGAGACGATATGAGGAACGACTATCAAAAAAGAACTGGGATTACGGTTTTGTTCCTCGACAGAACCTATTCATTGCCAATCCAGACTACCGAAATTCCTACTCCACTGATTCATGAACAAGCTTTATGGTTTTATCTCATTCACCACGTCTGATGCGCCCGGGTGTCTTCCGCTTACGATTTGTATGAACCCGATTCCTTACCATTTATTTCATCCAGTTGCATCTGTAGATAAGATGTCAGACATTAATGTAATTTATAGGCTCTCCTTGGTAGTTCACAACCAATTTTTTTGTATTGTTTTCACGCACAGTTGTACTAGATAAATCATTTCTGCTTCATGAATACATGAAATTTTGAGTAAACCATTGATTCATTTGTTGGTGATGTGTTACTACCATTGCACTCATTGCTTCGGTCATATCTTTCCCTCCCTAAAATTCGTCAGACAGCTGTTGCATTTCGACAGCGACACATTCTTACATCGGATTTCGTTTCACCTATCTAGATGCGAGTTTTTCTTCCACATGTCTGGATGTGAGTGGACAATAACTCTTACTGGATGTAGAGCATTTGAAAAAACGAGCACTAGGGACTGAGACAGGAAGATAATGAAGTAGGAGTACTGCTCTTATGAAAGAGCTTGCCAATTATATTAACTATTTCCATATATTGTAACGAGTGTTCATCATGTATCCAATTTTGTGTGTCTCGTGGGTGTAGGTTTTCGTAAAGGAATTGAAGCCTAGGACGAATCTGAAAAGTGAATGTACTGTGATTCTCAACATGATACAACAGCAACATGTAGGAACGATATTTGCAAATCAGATTCTTTATATAGTAAGCCCGAAAAAGCTCAGGTTGGAGTTACAGCCAAGACAATGCACGAGCGAAGCTTGCAATTGAGATGTTCAGTGTAAGACGTTAGGAGTTAATCAGCTAGCCAGACCTAAGATAAACAGATGTTGATTTCCTGTTCTGGTTGGAATCCTATCATGACCTAACATAATTACTACATGTATTTTATTAAGTATTAGATGCGATTTTTTTAACGATGCTCATCGTTATTAATGTTAGAAGCGGGCAAGTCGAATTTGATCTTTGAGCGAATTCAAACATCGATTTCATGACAAAACTAATGTTCAAATGCAACTACAGTCTATCAATCTCATATGTTATGCGTGGATCTGAACAAAAGCTGTCAGACAGAATAACATCATTGACACTCTTCACTATTTTTTTTTTGGATCAGATACTCTTCACTATTCATGACGTCGTACCATCATATCACAACATTTTGATGCAATCAGTCTATAATTAGCAACACGTTCAATGTTGCGAAAATCTGGTCATTGAACTTGTAGTCACATTGTAGTTTATCTCATTCTGATTCAAAAAATGTCTCCATCATTCAAAACATTTGTGTTCCAAATTACACCTGCCATCAATAGATGAATTCACTGAACTTTAAAGCCTCATCAGATGTAAAGGAGAAAGCTAGAGCTCGTCAAGCAGAGCCGATCCTGCAAAGAAGATTTTCACTGTGGATTGTTGTTATTGTTTGGTATAACCCTAGCTTTACCATATGTCGAGCGGACTGAGACGAAATCAAGTGGCAGAATCAAGTGGATTTAAGGCGGACATTGTTGAAATAAAAATCAGAGTACGATCTCTTATCTTGACAAGTGTGTCCCAGAAGGTCAGGTGCTTATTCCTCTGTCACTGGTTTCTCAGGCAAGAATAACCTGATATCAACAATAAATCATTGATACTCAATGGAAAGATGACTTGTGGTAGCTAATCATCATATGCCCAATCCGTTGAATTAATTGTTCACAACGGGGGTAGTTTATTAATGATGACCAGTGTAATATTTTCGATAAACCCATTTATGTTTCTTTCCTAAGATTTATATAATTTTCGCGATGGGTATATAGGGGGTGAAATTCCCAGAAGAGGAGCTCCAGACATGATCATCCGTACAACGGTCTTGGAAGTCTGCCACTGGGAAAATCTAATGTTAGATCAGTCATTCATTCATCAAGAACAATATAACACGGCACTCACGATACGTCCTCGATACCATGGCAATAGCAGGAAATCAGAAAGGACTCCCCAGAAAGGTATGATCATTCTATAACAGGAGTCACTCGCAAGATTTATTTAATAATAGTAAGAGGAAATTAAGTGAGAGAGTAAGAGAGCTATCATACTCTCCGCTTCGACGTCCGCCTGAGCCTCTGCTCCCAGCCATTTACAACGAAACAAATGAAAGGCTGAGGGATTTACATAAACTCCTAGGTTATCCAGACACAGGATTGATTCACGATAAGTCGCTATATATTGATTATCATGTAGACTGCAACGGAACGATGAATATAAAATTGTATATGCATTTACGGTGATTAATATTCTGCGACGACCTCAGCTATCACCTGGTCAAAATACAAGGGATGGGAATGACCTAGACTCTCCGGGTCCACAATAATGACATATGAATCCCGAATTTACGGTAAACAGCTACTTGGTCCCAGTCTTACGGGCGTCCAATCTCCGGCGATCGAGCCGATCGGGTGAGAAAAGGGTAGGTGGCCTGGTACTGTACGTTAGCGCCGATATGGAACGGTGCTATAGAAGAAGGGAAGCGCAATCTGACAGAGAAGTCTCGGCATACTCAACTGGACGAATAGGAAACAGGTTCGCTTGCTGAAGTTCGTCATCTTTAGCCCTTGGAGAGTATGGAATCCAGATCGCTGATCAAGAAGGTATTGTGGGGTGAAAAATCCATATAGATCTCAATGTTTCGAGACCATTCTGATGGTCGGACTACGGCGGGTTTCACTTCCGCTTCGGGATTTCTGGCCTAATGCCCCTCGGGGAGGGAAGAGGTCAATCTACAGTGGCTACGTTAGCCTATGCTACGTGGTAGCAATGTGAGATGCCTGCCCGCCGTGTATGTAGGTTCGGAAGCTTTCTGAGTGCTATCAGAAGAGGATGTTGACGCATACTGGCGGGACTGGTTTATCCAAAAATCCAAAAAAGTCATAACCATTGAAGTCTTATGATTTTGGTTCTCGCAACGTTTCGGGGTGGTTTCATTCACTTGTGGTTATTTCCAGATGATGTACCCTCCAGAATAGGTAAGAGGCGCCATACGTCCGCATGGCCAAGATCTGCGCATAAATATCAGAGTTATAGGGCTTCCTGTAAATACCACCCCCGATTGTTTCCTTGCCGGTTTTGGTCCGAAGATTCACAAGCCTAGTTGAGATGATAATCCGAAAGAATGTTCTACACCTTCTCACGTACTTTCTCTGGGTCCATCCTGACTGTCGCAAAATGTGTACCTACTGAACAGGTCAAAGTTCTGCAGAGATTATCCAGACTCTAAGTCTTTGGAATTGAACTTTACCTATGGCAATTTCTAGATGGCGATCGGGTGGGAGGATTTTTGAAACTGTGTCAGCGGCGCTTGTACATAGTAAATGATCACGCCTTTTACCCGCTAGATTTCGTCAAGGAACAAGACCGGTTCCGATAAGGCAGCAACCAGGCCTTTGCCGACTCGGAAACCTTTTTATTTCCAAGTCGAATAATCTGTAAACCCCTATCAAAAGATGCTACGATTGAGGAAAAGAGGACGCAGATACCCAGTCTCTTCCTTCACAGGCTCCTGAAACGGTTATCATATTTTCCGCAAGCTGTATTT
>Ga0153946_1000373_pt1 | contig 19448 bp, 27 predicted proteins | sample TSNJ030MetaG_FD_104751 | JGI IMG/M metagenome (GOLD analysis project Ga0153946, IMG submission 104751) | Attine ant fungus gardens microbial communities from New Jersey, USA - TSNJ030 MetaG | ecosystem: Host-associated > Fungi > Mycelium > Unclassified | place: USA: New Jersey, Wharton State... | reverse complement strand
CGATTGTGGGCAAGTAAAGTTAAAATCAGGAGGTATGGAGAATGCCTTATAGACAGGCGATGTTATACGGTGTTAGAGATTCGTATGGAAGGAATATCCTTGAGGGCGAAATGGTAATTGTTGCTGCGGACAGCGCAGGGATAATCATCCTCTATGGAATCCTTCAGGATGCAGCAGCTGAACACATTGTTATAAGCGACATGGATGGTCAAGAACATACAATCAAGTATGGTGATATTGACACTATTAGACAGGCCAGATAATTAAAATTTGGGAAAGGAAAACACAAAATGGGTAGTAGACCAGAAATCACAGCATTACTATCGCTGTCTATTCAAAAGCATTTAAACCCACACAATGATCCCAGAATATACTGGGCGAAAGAAGTCACATTTGATTATGCAACTGACAGTGCAGTCAGAGTAGATTTTATGAAATTCAAGCCAGTCAATAATACGGTTTCAGGGATTGAAAAAGGTGATTTCTACTGCTTTGAAGTGAAATCATCCGTCGAGGATTTCCGCTCGAAGAATGGGCACAACTTTGTAGGTGATTTTAATTATTATGTTATGCCAGAAGATGTCTACGAAAAAGTGAAGAGCGAAATTCCGCACAAAGTTGGTGTATACGTGCCATTAGGAAAACATCGTCAAGGTAACTGCTTTTATTTAGAATCTGTAAAAAAAGCAGTCAGAAAAGATAGAGAAAGGCCAGTATCGGAAATGTTGCTTATGATGTTTCGGTCGGCAGCGAGGGAAATGATAAATTAGAATTTGGAGGAGAAAACTATGCACGGAAATACAGGAGAAGAGGGTATGGAGTGGCGAGCATGATGGGAGGTGATGGCACATGAGAAAGGAAGAATCTGGAGCGATAGAACAATTAGCTGCCCAAACAGTGTTTTCCTTTTTGACTGTTAAACGTGTAAACGAGGTTGTTGAAAACATTGAAATTACAGAAATGATTTTGGATGCAGCAGTTATGTGCCAAGAATCACCGTGGAAGATAGTGGGATCGCTTTTCCCGGAAAAGCTTGAAGCTTACATGAGGAGGTGCGTCGATGAACAAGAGCATTCTGGATGATTACATAGATGCATGCGCCTTGATCACAGAGACAGAGAGGGAGATCAGGGAACTGAAAAGAAAACGGAAAACGATAGTCGTTGATTCCGTTAAGGGTTCCATGGAAGAATTTCCCTACACGGCGCAAAATTTCATGATTCAGGGTATAGCTCATTCCGTATTGGAAGAGTCGGGAGAGCTGGGGCGGCAGGAACGGATACTGGAAGAACGCAAGGCCAATGCCGTAAAACTGAAAACGCAGGTTGACGCTTGGATGAATACCGTGCCTATGAGGATGCAGCGGATTATCCGGATGAAGATATTCGAGCGCAAGACGTGGGAAAAGGTAGCCGACAAACTTGGTAGGGACGCAACCGCAGACAGCGTAAGGATGGAGTTCAGGAGTTTTATAAGCTCAAAGTGAAAGTTATTTCGTTATTTTCGCACTTTTCGTTTTTTTAATGTTATAGTGTATAATGAGATAGCTGGATAAAGATCAATCTCCCCTTTTTAAGAGGCACTTGCTGCATGGCGCGGTAGGTGTCTCTTTCCATACCCCAAGGAAAGGAGGTGCGGCACATGAACCGAACCCAACGAAGAGGACAGGGAAAGAAGAACGCTGATGCAGCACAGGCACAGCGCTTCTTGGATAACCTGCCGCTGAACGTTCTCATAGCAAGTATAAACAACAGCATAGATGTCTTGCATAAGAGAGGCATTGAGATCTGTGATTGGGATTGTAAGGAACGTGAACTATACCAGCTCCGCATGTATGCAGGCAAGGTTTATTTTTTGGCAGCCCCGCCAGACGGGGAAAATGAGTCAAAAGAGGGCGAGGCTGCCAAAAAATAAAAAGGTACTTCCTGTAAAAATTTCACATGCGGGTCGAGGAAGGCCCGGTATTTTTCTCTGTAGAATGAAAATTTCAAGGGCACTTCCTTCCGCTTTTCGGTTGTCTATTTAAGTCGGGAAGGGTAGGTAAAGACAGATGGATGTAAATCAGAAAGAACTGGCTGCGATTTTAGGCGTATCCGATCGCAGAATTCGCCAATTGAAAGATGATTTTGGACTTTTTCAGCATGGATCGGGCAGTGGAAATAAAATCAAGAAATACTGCCTTGAGAAGTGCGTTCCGGAGTACATAAATTATAAGCTGGAAGCGGAAGCGCAGGGGGGTACAAATGCGGACAAAGAGAAGGAGCAGGCAGAGCACGAAAAAATCAAGAAAAAGATATCTATTTTGAAGCTTCGGCGGTTACGCGGGGAGCTTCATGAAGCTAAGGATGTCGAAGAATTTCTAACAGATATGCTGGTGAATTTTAAAAACAGGTTACTTTCAATGCCAACTAAAGTGGCTCCATTGGTTCAGGGAGAAGAAGATGTTAATATCATTGTTGGCATTCTGGAAAAGGAAGTCTTTGAGTCCCTGGATGAATTAAGTGAATACGATCCCGTCAAAATTAATGCCGATCATATCGACATCAACGACTTGCTGGAGGATGAGGAGGATGGGGATGAGTAAAGACAGCGTGGTGATGATGGATGCCATCTATTGAGCGGCAGCGGTCAAGACAAAAAACGAACAGTTTATTTGTAAATGTCATAAGTCGGACGCTAAAAAAACCGGACAAACTGACAGTTAGCGAATGGGCTGAAAAAAGCCGGATCCTTGATGAGGCCAGTAACTTTCGGGGGAGATGGAGCAACGATATAACACCGTACCTGGCCGGAGTCATGGATGCGTTCAATGATCCTTACATCCAGGAAATCAACTTTTGCAAACCGACACAGGTCGGAGGTACGGAAGCGATGCTGAATATGCTGGGCTGGATTATTGTAAATGACCCATCACCTACCATGATTATATATGATAGTGATGATCTGGCGAAGGATACATCGAATGACCGGCTGAAACCATCGTTAACAAAAACACCTGAAATCAAAGAGCGTTTTCTTCCTCATAATTCAAAGGAATTAAACCTAAGGTTCAGAGGGATGCATATATATCTCAGGGGTTCCGGAAGCCCGGGAAAGCTATCATCTAAATCAATTAAATATCTGTTTTTTGATGAAATTGACAAGATGCCTGGTGCATCCAAGAAAGAAGCAAGTCCTTATAATCTGGCCAGAGAAAGAACGCGGACCTTCACATACAGTAAGAAGATATACACATGCAGCACCCCGACATTAAAAACCAATTATGTATGGCAGATACACGAAGCCGCTGATGAACAGAGAAACTATTTTATCCCATGCCCACATTGCGGGGAACATATCGTATTCCGCTTCCATCAGATCATTTTTGAAAAAGATGAGACTTTATCAAACGCAGAAAGGGTAAAAACAGCAACGTATGTTTGCCAGGAATGTGGATGCAGCATTACAGATCGAGACAAAATAGCAATGCTCCGAAAGGGAGAGTGGCGGGATGTAAAAAAAACACATATCGGAAAAGCCAGGAAGGTTTCTTTCTGGCTCAATTCTTTATATAGCCGATTCCTCACATGGTCAGAAATTGCTCTGGAATTCCTGGACAGCAAAGATGATCCGGAGAAGCTCCAGAACTTTGTGAATTCATGGCTGGCAGAACCCTGGGAAGATACGAAGCTGAAAACCAGCATAGAACTCGTAATGGAGAGACAGACGGATATCCCGGAACTCATAGTGCCGTCATGGGCAAAACTTCTGACGGGCGGAATCGATGTACAGGAAAATTGTGTATACTGGACAATTCGGGCATGGGGCGACTTTATCACAAGTCAGAACATAGCACATGGACAGGCATACGGTCTTACGGAGGCCGAAGAGATAATGAATCTGGAATATATGACAGAAGATGGAACACCGATGATTGTCAATCTTGCTTTGATAGACAGTGGCAATGACACTGATAATGTGTATGATTTTTGTGCCCTGAATGCCGGTTGGGCATTGCCTGTCAAAGGTTCCAGTAACCCGATGCAGAATCATTTTAAGTTAAGCACCGTAAATAAAGACAGCTCCAGGGCTTACGGCATGAATCTGGTTATCGTTGATGGCGGCAAATATAAAGATATGATAGCAAGCCGTATGAGAAAACCCAATGGCCAGGGGAGTTGGATGGTTTATAACGGCTGTGATGATGAATACGCCAAGCAAGTTACAGCAGAGCATAAGGTGAATGTTAAAAATGGTACCAAGGTTCGTCTGGAGTGGACAAAAAAAACAAGCCATGCGGATAATCATTATCTGGATGCAGAGGTGTATGCCATGGCGGCGGCTGACACGTTGGGGGTTCGGATGCTGCACTTGCAGACGATACCAGCAGAGGAAGAGCAGAAGCAAAAGACAGTGGAACAATATGCACCGGAAGAAAACTGGATAAGCCAAAATGAAAACTGGATATAGGAGGAATTAATGATGCAGGAAGAACTGAATCTGTCAGCAGGCGAGATGCTTACAGAAGTAAACAAAGCAATATATACCATATGTGTAGGCGGGCAATCGTACAAGATAGGATCCCGGCAACTCAACCGGGCAGACCTGAACACGTTATATAAGATTAAAAATGACTTAACTGCTCAAGTGGCAGCAGGTACGGGCAATCTGTTAGACGACTGTTACGTGGCTGTATTTGACAGAAGATAGGAGCGGGCATGGGAAATGTTTTGGATAATGTGATTGGTTTCTTTTCCCCGGAAGCAGGCGCAAAGCGCGAAGCATGGCGGAAGAGCCTGGAAGAAATCCGGAACTATGATGCAGGAAACTATGACCGGTTGAATTCGGGATGGATTGCATATAATCAGTCTGCCGAACAGACGGACCGATACCACCGGGATGTGATTAGAGCCAGGGCGCGGGATTTGGAAAGAAACAGTGATATGGCCAATTCGGTTATCGGAGCTTACAAGCGGAATGTCGTAGGACTAGGGTGGACTTTGCAGGCCAGGACAAGTGATGAAAGCCTTAACAACCAGATCGAAGATGCCTGGAAGGAATGGTGTAAGAGTAAAAATTGTGATGTCACTGAAACACAGAGCCTCAGCCAGATGATACGGATGGCAGTAGAACGCAAAAAAGTAGACGGCGGAATTCTTTTAAAAAAATGCTATACCAGTGGTGGAATAGTGCCTTTCAGACTCCAGGCATTGGAAGTGGATGAACTGGACATCGGCAGGACATCACCACATGACAAGACCTGCCGTGTTTCAGGCGGTATTGAATTTAATACTCATAACAAAGCGGTGGGCTATTGGATTAAGCAATATACGATTGACGGTTTCGGGGTATCGGAACCAGTATATATACCAGCAAAAGAAATTATTTATTATTTTTCGAAGCGCCGCCCATCCCAAATCCGTGAAATGAGCGACCTGGCACCGACAATTACCAGGATCCGGGACGCGAATGAGTTTATGACGGCGGTCAGTGTCAAAGAAAGGATTGCTGCCTGTCTTTCTGTATTCATAAAAAAAAGTATTCCGACAACCGGCCTAGGCCGCGCGACAGGCCCCGTTCAGGGGCCACAAAGGGATTACGAAGGTAAGACCATCAGCCCCGGCATGATAAAAGAATTGAATGCAGGGGATGAGATCCAGGTTGTAAATCCGACCGGACAGGCCACTGATGCAGCAAGCTATATTAAACTACAGCAACGGCTCATCGGAGCCGGTCAAGGACTAAGCTACGAGGCGACCAGCCGGGATATGAGCCAAAGCAATTACAGCAGCGCACGCCAGGGAATCATTGAAGATGAGCAGACCTATATTGAGGACATTGAGTTATTAAAAGAAGTTGTCCTTGATGAAGTGTATGAGACCTTTATAATTTCCGGTGTTTTATCGGGTTTATTCACTATTCTGCATTTCTGGGAAGATAAGCAGAAGTATTTTAAGCATGAATGGGTGGCGGCACCTAAGAAATGGATCGACCCGGGCAAGGAAGCAAATGCAACCAAAATCGCGCTGCAAACCGGTCAGAAGACATTTCAACAGATCGCGGCCGAGAACGGCAAAGACTGGAAACAGCAGATTAATGAGATTTCCGACGTTTTAGAGTATGCGAGAAAAAAAGGCATAGAGTTAGGAGGTGTAATTTTTGACAAGGATGCAAGCAAGCTATACCCAAAGGAAGAAGGCAAGCCTGCTGACCAGGGAGGCACCAGTACCGAAGGAACAGGCGGCGGAACGGAAACGGGAGCAGACAGCGCAGCGGATGCTTAATATTTCTTCCATCAGGGCATTGGAAGGTGACGGGAATGAACGGAAGTTCATTCTTTCTTTTTCCAGCGAAGAACCGTACGAACGTTTCTGGGGGAAAGAGATTCTGGATCATGGTCCAACAGCAGTCGACCTTACCCGGCTGAATGAAATCGGCTGCCTACTGTATAACCACAACCGGGACAAGGTGATCGGACGAATCAACCGGGCCTGGATCGAGGGCAGCCGTGGCCAGGCCGAGGTGGAATTTGATACCGATCAAGAATCCGAAGTGATTTTCCAGAAGGTCAGAAGCGGGACTCTTAAAGGGGTATCAGTTGGATACAAGATTGATATTTGGGAAGAGGTCATGGCTAACAAGATATCGACGGATGGCCGGTTTACCGGTCCTTGCGATATCGCCAGACAATGGATCCCTTACGAAATCAGTATCGTAAGCGTACCGGCTGATCCCACCGTGGGAGTAGGCCGGGAGTTAGGAGGGAAGCCAGCGGGCACACTGGAAACGGGAGTGCGGACGCTTTCATATTATGAGGCGCAGCTTCAAATCAGCAAAAATAAACTTTTATAGGAGGAAACACAATGACACCGAAACAAAGACACGATGCTGCTGTTTTAAGACAGCAGGCAATCGTAAACGCAGCAAAGAATGATGGAAACAGAAGTCTTACCGCGGCCGAGCAGGCCGAGTTTGACAGTGCCCAACGTGAGATCGAACAGGCGGCGGCCGAGATCGAAGCAGCCGAGAGAGGTCTGGCCGGGAATACGGGAGCACCTGCCGCCCCGCCGGACGCAACACAGCAGGAAGGGCAGCAGGCTACCGCAGAACAACGCGCAGTGACAGCCGAGAGAAGCCGTATAGCGGAGGTCACCGCCTTGTGTCGAGAGTTTGACACCGATCCGGCGCAGCATATCGCTAATGGATCTACTATGGACCAGGTGAGAGCGGCTATCTTAAACGGCATGAGAGCAACTGGCACCCCAATAAGTGTACAGGTTACCAGAGATGAGGGGGATACCTTCCGCGAGCGGGCCTCAGATGCCTTGATGCTTCGGGCAGGGGTAACGGTTCAGAATTTGGCAGAGGGTGCAAATGAGTTCCGGGCTATGAACTTAAGAGACCTGGCTATTGAATGTTTAGCCAGAGAAGGGCAGGACACCAGAACGCTGTTACGGATGGACGCAGACACTATGTATAACGATTTGTGCCGGCAATTTTATAACCCTACGGCAGCATTCCCGGCTATTTTAGACAGCACGATCCGCAAGAGTATCGTACATCTTTACAACGAAGTTCCTACTACCTTCCAGATTTGGACAGAGAAGGGCAGTTTGAAGGACTTTAAAAAGACTGCTGATCATGAATATCTGATCGGCGGTACCGGGGACTTCCTGAAAGTTCCTGAAAACGGAGAGCTGAAAGCAGACAAGCCAAAAACCGAACTGTTACCGACCCGGCAGTTGGATACATATGGCCGGCAGTTCTCTATGAGCCGCCAGGCATTCATTAATGACGACATTGGCTTTTTGACCGAAGTTCCCGGTCTGTATGCCGCCAGAGCCAAGAAAACCATTGATAAGCAGGTATATACCATTATTTACAGCAATGGGAAAATTTACGACGGTATCAATCTGTTTGATGCACCTAAACATAAAAACTTAATGGCGACAGGCACCAAACCATCACAGGCAGCCATACAGGCCATGATTTTGATGATGCAGAGACAGACAGACCCGTTTGGGGAAGCGATCTACATGACCCCGCAGCACATTGTTTTACCGGTTGGCTATGAATTTGATATGTCGGTTATCTTCCATTCCGCGCAGGTGACCGGATCAAATAACAATGATATCAACCCGTTGCATAACTACCCGTTAAGTGTAGTGCAGTCTCCGGTATTAAATATTCTGGCGGGCAGCAACGCCGCACCGTGGTTTACGGTTGCAAATAAGACAAGCGCAAGATCCATTCAGGTTGACTATTTAAACGGCCAGGAAACCCCGACCGTCCGGAGAATGGAGGCCGCTGGGGTATTAGGTTTTACCTGGGATATCTATTTAGATTGGGGTATCTCCGTGAGAGACTGGAGAGGAATTTACAAGAACCCTGGTGAAGTGATCTCATAGAGAAAAGGAGGACTAAACGATGAGTAAAGCAACATATTGGCAGAGGGGCGAAACCCTTGACTTCACAAATGATACAACCGATGCCATTGAGACAAACACTATCATGCCGCTGGGGACCCGGCTGGGCGTTATTGGAACCCCCATGCAGCCAGGAGAAAAAGGGTCAATTGTTGTAACCGGTGTTTTTGAGATGCCTAAGGATGGTGGTGCGATTGGAGCCGGAGAGACGGTTTATTATGACGCTGCAGCTGGATCGGTGACGACAACGACACAGCCGGTGGTTGCCGGTTATGCTGCACAGGCCGCGGCAGCCGGCGACAGCGTTGTTCTGGTTAAGCTTCCGGGATAATGAAACGACTTATAGCCATTTTCCCGATCTTATTTGACAGCAAGCAATATATGCCCGGTGATGAGCTGCCGACAAGGGGGTATACAGATGATTGGATCGGGAATAAAGCAGCAAAGTGGGAGGATGATACCGAGGTTAAGCCGGTACCGCCGAAGGCAAAAGCAGTCACGGCACCGGCCGGCTTAACCGGCGATGCATGTCCGGCCACAGGAGCAGAACCGGATTTAACTGGAATAGTTCCATCCAGAAAAGTACGAGGGGCACAGCCTGAACCGGATAAGAGAGGAAGGAAAGCAAATGACTAACCGGCCAAGCTTCAAAGAGTTATTAAGGTCAGATATTAAGACGGTTTTCCTCAATCCGGACGAATTCGGGGAAGAGCATATTGTCAATGGCAAGAAAATGAACATAATCATTGACGATAATGAACTGACAGAACGCGAGAAACGGATAAAGATCAACACAGACGGCATTTACAAGAAACAGACCCTTATTTTTGTTAGTGCATTAGATTATGGACCGCTTCCAAGAGTGGGCAGTCCAGTGATCATTGACGGAATAACCTTCATTGTGACGGACAGCATGAACGAAGCGGGTATTTACTCAATCCATCTGGAGGCGAATAGAAGTTGATAGAGATAACTTATGATCAAAAGATGCTGGCTACAGTCGAGAAGAAATTGGGAAATATGAAAGCCAAGGCTCCGGATGTCTTAAAAAAGGCGATCAATGAAACTGCTAAGCAAGCCCGGAAGGAACTTGTCACGGAAGCACAAAAGACGTATGTCGTAAAAAGCGGGCGCTTTAACAAGGCTATGAAGATCAAAAACGCTACTGCCGGGAACCTGGAAGCAACCATAAACGCTACTGGTAAGGTTATGGGGCTTAAAGATTTCAAGGTCAGTCCGGCTACAATAAAAACAGGGACCGCCCGCCCGGATATTGTTAAGGCCAAAGTATTAAAAGCAGGTGGAATGAAGTCTTTACAAAAGGGATCACTTAAGGCATTTGTTACCAAATTCCAAAGCGGTCATGTTGCTGTGGCGCAGAGGCGGGGCGAAAGTCGATTCCCAATAAAGACTTTTTCCTCTAATTCAATACCCAAAATGATCGGTAACGAAAAGAGGGTGTATGGCATTGTAAAGCCGAATATCCAAAAGAATTTAAAGAAGAATGTGGAAAAACAAGTAAACAAAGTACTGGGAGGGTAGCGTATGGTGGCATCTTTTTTGCAGGATGATCTGGCAGCGGAGCTTAAAAAGATTTTTGATGGTTTTAAGCTTCACACACCAGCTGGGGATTTGAGCAATATTAATATCTTCAAACAATTATTACCCATGCCGGAAGCTTCCGACCAGGGAGATATTCTGCCAGAGCAATTAGAAAATGGGCTGGTCAATGAATTAACCGAGCTTGACCCATATCCCTATGTCCTGGTGCGAGTATCGGATGGAGAGATCGCAGATGAAGCAAGCGCCCAGACAATCAATGTTATGCTGCTGATGGGAGTGTATGACTATAATTTTAACAAGAACGGTCATAAGGATATCATGAACATGATCCAGAAAATTTATGAACGTTTTGCCAAGGTTCCGGTGCTCTGTGGAAAGTATACCATACAGTATCCGATCTCATGGACCTTACAGGAAGAGGAGTCATATCCTTTTTATTTTGGCGGTATGAATCTGATATGGGAAACAGCAGCAATTAGAAGGGAGGATAAATTTGCATGACGGAAATTAAAGAAGTATTAACGGAAGCCATGGAGACAAAGGTCCGCAAAACAGCGGCAAAGCAATCGACCGCCAAAACGGAATCGGGGACAGTGGTCTATATCGGGCCAAACATTCCGGGCGTTGCCAAGCAGGGAACGGTATATAACAACGGCCTGCCAGGTGCGCTGATGGAAAAAGCCAAGGAGATTCCGGCGATCAATGCATTGATTGTGCCGGTAGAAGGTTTGGCCCGGGCCAATGCGGAACTTGCGAGAGGCGGAAGCGCCTTAAGCATTATTTATAACAAAGTGAATCAGTAAAGGAGACAAACATGGCATATAATCATGGTGTTAGGGTTTTAGAAAACCCTACGAGCCTTGTAGCACCGGTTACCGGTACCGCAGGGTTGCAGGTAATATTTGGCACAGCCCCGGTGAACATGGCACTGGATCCGTATGGGGCAACCAACAGGCCGATTTTGGCCTATAGCTTTTCGGAGGCGTCAGCGGCAGTCGGGTACACAGACAATTTTAAGGACTATACCCTCTGCCAAAGCATTGATGTATCATTCAGGGCGTTAAATGTAGCGCCTATTATTTTAGTTAACGTGCTGGATCCGGCCCGGCACAAAAGCAACATGACCGCAGAAACTTATGATGTCGAGGACAAGCAGGCCACTGTAAAAGTGTTCGGGCTGCTCCTGGACAAGCTGGAGGTAAAGAACGGGGAAACAAGCCTACAGGCTGACGTTGACTATGTGGCCAGCTTTGATACGGAAGGATATGCGATTGTAACTATTCTGGAAAGCGGGAACGCAGCGGGAGCAAGTTCACTTTCTATATCCGGTGTGAAAATTGATCCGTCTCTTGTTACTGCCAATGATATTATTGGTGGTTATGACGTGGCGACAGGAAAAGAAAGCGGATTGGAACTGGTCCGGCAGGTATACCCATTATTGGGGCTTACACCCGGGTTAATTGTAGTTCCCGGATGGAGCAAAGAGCCGGAGGTCGCAGCAGTCATATCTGCAAAGTGCCTAAATATCAACGGAAGTTTCACTTGCGAGGCCATTGTCGACTTGGATTGTACCGCCGCGGGAGCTACCAAATACACCGATGTGAAAGCCGTTAAGGAAAGAACCGGCCTGGTAAGCGCCCACCTTGCAGCGGCGTGGCCCAAGGTTAAAATTGGTTCCAAGGTATATTATTACAGTGCGGTATTTGCCGCCCTGATTTCCTATACGGATGCAAACAACGATGATGTACCGAACTTAAGTGCATCGAACAAAACGCTTCCCATCACCGCCCTGTGCCTGGATGATGATGCAGGCACCGAGATAGTGCTTGATCAGGAGCAGGCAAACGTGGTGAACAGTTTTGGCGTGGTAACCGCAATTAATCAGAATGGCTTCCGGAGCTGGGGCAATAACAGTGCAGCATATCCCGGCACCACGGATCCGAAAGACAGATGGTTTTGCTGCCGCCGGTTTTTCTCCTGGTGGGGAAACAGTTTCATCCTTACATATTTCCAAAAAGTTGATGATCCGGCAAATTTCCGCCTGATTGAAGCCATTTGCGATTCGGAAAATATCAGGGGAAATTCCTATGTGGCACAAGGAAAATGCGCTGGTTGCAAAATCGTGTACAATGCGGATGAAAACCCGATTACAGACATTCTGAATGGCAAGATTCAGTTTAAGCAGTATCTGGCACCGTACACACCGGCCGAAGACATCCTGAATGTATTGGAGTTCAGTCCGGACATGCTGGCAGCAGCACTGGGAGGTGAATAAGTATGAATAATATCCCTGAAAAGATTAATAATTTCAATGTTTACAATTCGGGTGGACTTTTGGTTGGACTCGCAGATGAAGTGACCCTACCAGATTTTGAAGCCATGACGGAAACTTTAAGCGGCCCCGGCATTTTGGGCGAGATGGAATCAGTTGCGATCGGACAGTTTAGCAGTATGGAGTTAGAAGTGCCATTCAGGCAGATGGATGAAGATTTGTTTAAACTGGTAGATCAATGCATAGCGATCGATCTGACGCTGCGCGGATCTATCCAGTTTACCGTCGGCTCCACCGGTGCGACCGATTTCAAGCCGATTCGTGTGGTTGTCCGCGGAAAAAACAAAAACATCAGTGGCGGAAAAGCCAAGCTGGGGAATGGTACCGGCAGTACTGTCAAATTGGAACTTTCATATATTTTAATTGAAATTGACGGTAAACCCATGATTGAGCTGGACAAGCTCAACTTTGTGTTTAAGGTAAACGGCAAAGATTTGTTAGAAAAAGTGAGGAGAATGTGCTAATGGAAAAGAAAGAATTAGAAGTTATTGACGGTGCGGTCGTGGACGAACAGGATGGTGACGCAGAAAATAAGTATGTTGTCACATTTACCAAGCCTTTTGTATTTGAAGGCAAGACCTATGAAAAAATCGATCTTTGCGGGTTGGAAGATTTGGCAGCCAGGGACATGATCGCTGTTAACAAGATCATAGAGCGCGGTGGCACTACCAATATACTGCCGGAACTATCTCTGGAATATGCCTGTCTTATCTCTGGGAAGGCAACCAAAATGCCGGTAGAATTCTTTCAGTCACTGCCGCCAAGGGAGGCAATGAAGGTCAAGAACAAGGTATCGGGTTTTTTCTTCTCCGAGGATTAAGCATGCGTGATGGTGCCAGCCTTCGCAAACTCACAATTCATCTATCATTAATATTACAGACAGGCCTGGATTATCTGGAGGGCCTGTCTGTTTTTGAGTTGATAGATATAGCAAAGGAGGTTTCGGAAACCTATGGCAGCAGGTAAAGAAATGCAAATCGCCATTAAAATCGCTGGCAAAGTCGAAGAATCCTTTAAATCTGCCATTGGACAAGCCGGCAAAGGAATAAAAAACGTTGCCAAAGCGGCGGCTGCTGCCAGTATTGCAGCGGCAATAGCCGTGGGGGGCATGGGAATAGCAGCAGTCAACGTGGGCCGGGAATTTGAAGGTGCAATGAGCCAGGTCCAGGCCACAATGCTCCTTGACAAAAGTACCGAAGAGGGCCGCAAATCCTTCGAGGTATTAGAAAAAGCGGCAAGGGACTGCGGAGCGTCCACGGCCTTTAGCGCTACGGAGGCTGCGGAGGCCCTAAACTATCTGGCCCTTGCAGGGTATGATGCTGAAAAAGCGGCAGGTGCGCTGCCAACAGTATTAAGACTCGCAGGGGCGGGAGCCATGGACCTGGCGTCGGCCAGTGACATGATAACAGACAGTATGGCCGCTCTGGGAATCGAAGCGACGGAAGTGAATTTAACTGCTTTTGCGGACCAGATGGCCCAGACAGCGAGTAAAGCCAACACCAATGTGGCACAGCTCGGTGAGGCGATTTTAACGGTTGGCGGAACCGCCAAGGATCTCAAGGGGGGAACAACAGAGCTGAACGCAGCACTGGGAATCCTTGCCGACGTAGGTATTAAGGGAAGTGAGGGCGGCACTAAATTACGAAATGTAATAATGGGATTAACCGCCCCAACGAATACGGCGCAGAAGGCATTAAACAAACTCGGTATATCCGCCTTTGATTCCTCCGGCAACATGCGCGGGCTTGATGAAACACTTGGTGACATCAATAACGCCATGAAGGGCCTGACCGTACAGGAACAGAAAGAATGGCTAAACACGGTTTTTAACAAGCAGGATCTTGCTGCTGTTAGTGGCTTGCTGGCGGCTACGACTTCGGAAACCTCGAACCTGGCCGGGTTATTGTTTGCCGGTTATGATTTTTACGTAGACACGGAAACCATAGAACATTTTAAAAATGTCTTGCAGGAGACCGACGGGGCTGCAAAACTGGCCCAGGAGGTAATGGGCGAATATGGCTTTAGTATGCAGGAAGCCGCTGAAATCGCGGGAATCGTCAGTTCAAGCCTTGACGGGAATGTTACAAGATTTGAAGAATTAACAGGAGTGATTCAAGACAGCGCCGGAGCCTGTGAAAACATGTACGGGATCCAGCTTGACAATTTGAATGGCGACATTGCTATCCTAAAATCTGGACTTGAAGATTTAGGAATTAGCGTCTACAAAGATTTGAACGGTCCGCTGCGGGAGATGACCCAGCTCGGAGCATCCATGGTTACACAGTTGGGCGATGCCTATAAAGAGGGCGGCATGGCCGGAATGGTTGGAGCAGTCGGCGGCTGCCTGTCCGAAGTGGTTGGCGTCGTATCGTCTTATGCACCCAAAGTCATGTCAATGGGCATTGACTTATTAGGCAGCTTCATAGACGGGATAGCAGAAAATGCCGAGGTACTTGCAGATTCCGCCGCGGAAGTGATAGGCGTTTTTGTAGATGGGCTTTTTACATTGGTACCACAGATTATTCTGGCCGGTATCGACATCATATTAAAATTTGCCCAGAGTATCACATCACAGCTACCGCAACTAATAAATAATGGAACGCAGGCTATGACCAATTTTATTTCTGGAATCATCCAACGCTTGCCGCAGATCATTTCAACAGCGATGACGCTGGTGCAAACACTGGTAAGCAGCTTGGGAAGCAATGCGCCGATGCTTATCGGGGCGGCAATCCTGCTTATCGGAAGCCTGTTTTTGGGGATTGCCCAGATGTTGCCAAACCTGTTACAAATGGGAGTTCAACTGATTATTAGTCTGGTCCAGGGCATTGTCGCCAACCTTCCGCTGATATTACAAATGGCGGTACAGGTTGTTGTGAATATGGTTAGCGGAATTTCACAGATGCTGCCAAACCTGTTGCAAATGGGAGTTCAGCTGATCATCACCCTGTTAAAGGGAATTGTGGGAAATTTAGGGAGCATTGTTCAGGCAGCAATTCAAATCGTGGTTGCTTTAGCAGGTGGATTGATTCAGGCAATCCCGCAAATATTTGTGGCATGTCTGCAACTGGTCAAGGCCATTATCGACGTTATCATTACGACGGACTGGTTACAGGTCGGTAAAGATGTCCTGAGCAGCATCAAGGATGGAATATTATCCATGGCCTCCAGCCTTGGTAGCAGCGTTAAAAATGCTGTGCTGAACTTCTTTGGATTCGGAAGTGGCGACGGAAGCGATACGACGGCAGAACAGGCAGGCGGGGCAATTACGGAATCGTATGCATCTGGGATTCTTGACAGTGCAGCCGCTGCCAGCGAGGCGGCAAATTCATTATCCGCAGATGCATTCAGCGATATTGATTTTGGCAGTATAAGCGCCGCGGGAGCCGGAGCCGGTGATGCATATATTAACAGCTTCACCGACAGCATGGAAGAATTTTCCTTTGATTTTAGCGGAATGGGCCTTGACGTCAGCTTAACGGACAGCATGGGACAGGCCGGATTGATTGGAATGGAAGCGCTGGGAACCGGAATCGGCGACAACGGCAGCCTTGTTTTAGATGCCGTGTCAACAATGGGGGGAGATATCACCACCGCCCTAGAAGGCTCCTGGGACACGGCAGAGAGCAGTACCAAGACTGCCATGGACAATATGACACAGACCGTCAAAGCAGCAGCGCAGACAGCGGCAAATGCAGTGAAGGCGGCCTTTGAAAATATGACCATCACTATCCCGAAGCCGAAAATTCCGGTAATTAATGTGGCATACAGTACCGAAAACTACGGCGACGGGGGAAGTGTTAAACTTCCAAATTTCAATGTTTCGTGGAACGCTCTGGGTGGAATCTTCACAAAACCAACCATTCTTGGAAGCGCTTCTGGCGCACAAGGCGTAGGCGAGGCCGGAAGTGAAGCTATACTGCCCCTTGATACCCTGTGGTCCCAGATGAAGCAGATCGTTGGCCAGGTAGTGCGGGAGAACAGCGGAACATCCATGATTGAAGCGCTTGTGGCAAAATTACAAGGTATAGGCGGCGGGGGCGGCATGGGCGGACATCCCCAATTAGCGGGTGCCGGTGGACCTAATTTTACTTATAGCCCCGTTTACAATCTACACGGCAGCGCCAGCAAGCAGGATGTTAGGGAAGCTGATAAGATGTCCCAGACAGAATTTAACAAAATGATTAAACAGTGGCATAGAGACAACGAACGCACCGGATTTTAAGGAGGGGGAGATAATGGCAGATACTACTTACACAACATTTCAGGGACAGACCTGGGATCAGGTCGCTTATGAGCTATACGGCAATGAGTATCTTTGCGACAAGCTTATGGACGCCAACCGGGACAAATTGAATTACTTTGTGTTCCCGTCCGGAATAATCCTACGCATTCCGGACAAAGATGTCGCCACTATAAAAAGTGTATCCAGCGATTTCCCAGCATGGAGGGCAATGCTAAATGGCTAAAGCAAGAAGTGTTAGTTATAAAATACTGTATGATGGAGCGGAGGTTGGCTTGTCTGAATCGTGTGAAAGTATATCATACACAGACAACTCCTCCGGTGTATCTGATGAAATCACGCTTAATCTTGAGGACCGGGCAACCGGCTGGGCCATGAATAGCTTTATTCCCGAAAAAGAGCATGATCTGGACGTCACGTTATATTTCAACGATTGGAATCGGGAGGGCGAAACCTTAGAATATCACTGCGGTAATTTTACGCTTGATGATATCACCTATTCGGGCGGAAGCAGCGGGCACAAATGTGTAATCAAGGGGGTTTCCGTCCCGGCCAGCCAGTCCTTTCAAACATGCAGGGCCAGTAAGCTGTGGAAAAAAGTAACCGTTAAGCAGATTGCCGAAGAATTCAAACAAAAATACGGAATGGCGGATTTGTACTATTGGGCCGCCGAACCGGTCATTGAAAAGGTCGAGCAGGACGAACAGACCGACAGTGAATTTCTTTATGATTTATGCAGCAGCCAGGGCCTTTTCCTTAAGATTTATAAAAAAGCCCTGGTTATTTTTGACAAGGTCCAGTATGAAGGCAGAGGGGTAACTGCAAAGTTTAAAGAATCCGATTTGGAAGACTGGACTTGGAACAGCACACTAAACGGCACGTATACCGGTGCGAAAATATCATATACACACCCGAAAAAAAAGAAAACAATAACAGTACTTGTCGGACAGGAACCGCGGGTTTTAACGATTAATGAAAAAGCTGACAACGAGGCAGAGGCCTTGCGGACAGCAGCCGCTAAGATAAATGAGGAAAACGAAAAGGCGGTAACGCTTGAATTTACCACCTTGGGAAATCCTGATATCGTAGCCACCTGCAATATTGAGATCACCGACATGGGCAGAATCAGCGGCAAATACTTTGTTGACAAGGTATCACACAGTTTATCCGGATCCTCCGGCCATAGCATGACGGTCAGCGGATACCAGATATTTGAGCGTTTATAGGAGGAATAGTCTTGAGCATAAGAATCGGATTTGTCAGTTCACTGGGAGGGACCGGCGTGGCAGTAAACTATCCCGACCTTGGAATAACCACGGATGAACTGCCGGTGCTATCATTTGGGGGGCTAAGACAGAAATTTGAGAAAGGCGATGCGGTTGTGGTGGTCCATCTGTCAAACGATCATTCAAGCGGGATCATTTTAGGCACTTACTATGCCGAAGACGCTCCGGGGGCCGAGATAGCGGTTAACGGGGGCAGTATGACATTGAGCGATTCGTCCGGCAGCATCAGTCTGGCGGAGATTATCGCAAAATAAGCAGGGAGGGGATGCCGTGGCAAAATTAGGAAATTGGGGATCATACCTGAAATTTGAAACCAGCGATAGGAGAATTTTAAATTTTAACGGATTCAAACGGGATGTAAAGGCCCGGACGGTTAACCATTCACCGATCGGAGCAAAACCAAAAATTGAATTTTTGGGGGCCGAGCTGCAAAGCATTACTTTTTCAATAACCTTAAATGCTTCATGGGGAATTTCTCCAAAAAAGATTGAAAAGACCCTGATAAAATGTGTTGAAAACGGAACTGTCGCCCCACTGGTCATCGGGCGGCGTTCCATATGTAGCAAGGCGATGATCCTTGAGATGTCAGAAAGTTACAATATAGTTTTAAAAGGTGGTGAGGTGTATTCGGCACAGATCGATCTGACGATGACCGAATACCGATAGAGGAGAATCAGGCTATGGCAGAAAATCATTTTAATTTTATATTCGAAACAGAATCAGGTAATGACCAGGTAAATGATATCTTGCGGAATCTGAATAATATTTTCAGCATACCGGAAGGAACCCTGCCCCTGATGCGTGGCCTTGGATTGTCATGGGATAATTTATCGAAAATTCCGCCGGATCTGGAAAATGACATAGTGACGGATATTGTTGATAAGGTCGCAAAATATGAACCAAGGGTGGCGGTCAGTTCTGTAGAATTCGAACATTCAGAAGATGGAAAAACCGCGGTTAGCGTCTATTTGGAAGAAGGTGAAGAGAATGGCGAGTGAAAACATTAAAGCCATTGAAGAGTATCCGGACATATCGTTCATTGAAAATTATTCGATGAATCAGCTGGCCGAAGATATGATCCAGTGGTTCAAGGACAAACGCAAGGAATTAACTGGCGCAGATACGGTTCTGGGCAAAGCAGATGATAGAAGAATAATCCTTTTGACGGGGGCTTATTTTATTTACCAGGGCTTCATGTATGCGGATGATGCCGGCAAAATGGGGCTTCTAAAGTATAGCCGGTCAGATTACCTTGAAAATCTGGGTGCGCTAAAGCATATCTACAGAAAAGGAGCCGCCGGTGCAACAACGACAATCCGGTTTAGCATGAACACTGCCAGAAATACCACCACCGGGATACCGCGGGGGACCAGGCTGACCGCCGGTGATGGCGTGTATTTTTCTACAGAGGAATACGGAGAAATTGTGATCGGAGAAACACAGGTTGATATTTCAGCGCTTTGCACGGTTGCCGGTGCTGCGGGAAACAATTATGACATTGGCGATATCAAGACAATTGTGGACCCGGTTCCCTTCATCGACGGCGCAATGAATATCACGAAGCCAGAGAACGGCGCGGACGTGGAAAGCGACGATTCCCTGCGGCAGAGAATCTATAT
>Ga0153946_1000372_pt1 | contig 19452 bp, 16 predicted proteins | sample TSNJ030MetaG_FD_104751 | JGI IMG/M metagenome (GOLD analysis project Ga0153946, IMG submission 104751) | Attine ant fungus gardens microbial communities from New Jersey, USA - TSNJ030 MetaG | ecosystem: Host-associated > Fungi > Mycelium > Unclassified | place: USA: New Jersey, Wharton State... | reverse complement strand
GCACAGCAGGTGGTTTTATGTTTCGCTGAGGTTCCTTTCTCTGTTGAGAAACTCACCCCTGCTCAACAGGCTAAAGCCGTAAACAAAAACTGCACCGGCCAAAAATAGCCAGTGCAGTACTCAAATTCTTAATTCAAATATTAATCAAACAACTCGTGAGCTTTTTTAAGAACCTCATCGGTATGATCTGTAATACCATCATACACCTTACGAAGTTTATCATAGATTTCTGCATTTTCTCTATTTGGAGTAAAAGAATCTTTTATCCGCACCATCTTTTCAACCGCTTCATCAAAGTCTTCATAAACACCGCATGCTACTGCTGCACAGATCGCTGAGCCGAGACCGGCTGCTCCATTCACTTCATTTCTAACCGTCTGCAGATTGAATACATCTGCGAATATCTGCATAAACAAATCACTGTTAGAGCCTCCGCCGGTAATGATTACTTCATCAAGCGTCACACCCAGTTCGTTTACCATGTCGTCCAGATGCCGCTTCATGGTCATCGCTACCGCCTCAAGGATCGAACGATACATATGACCTCTGCCATGTCTGCCGTCAAAGCCAATCATCATCCCCTTCTTATACTGGGCATCTACCGGGGCCAGCCAGTCCAGGACAGTCATCAATCCATCACTTCCCACCGGTACTTTTTCCGCTTCTTCGCTTAATACTTCTTCCGCAGATTTGCCCGCTTCCAATGCCAATCTTTCATATCCTTCACCCAGGATGTTTTTAAACCAGCTGATCATCCACATTCCTCTGCGTATTCCATTGCTGTCATACAGATATTTATTCGGAACGCAAGAGAATTTCGGCCATACCGCCTTTGTATCTTTCAGATTCTCTTTTCCTTCCATCATGGCTGCCGTATAGGTTCCCAGAGATACACATGCAGTATGCTCTCCCAGACAGCCGGTTCCTAATCCTTCTACAGCCTTATCATTGGCAGTAGCTACCACCGGCAGGCCTTTCGGCAAGCCTGTAGCCTGATGCGCTGCTTCCGTAACATAGCCCAGGATATCACCTGGCATCACCAGATCAAACAGCATTTCTCTTGGCATTCCGGTAGCTTCATATACTGCAGGATCATCCGACCATCTCCAGTTATCAATATCGATCGGCCACACTCCTTCGTAATTCGCCACCGTATCCTTCTTTTCACCAGTCAGCCGGTGGGTAATGTAGCCGGAAGAGGCGACAATATAGCTCACATCCTGATTCACATGTTCATAAGGCTGCGCAACTCTGACATCCATCCAGCTTAGCGCCAGCTGCGCCAGTGTCCCGTCAGCTTTCAGGTAAGCTCTGCAATAACGAATGGTACATAGTCCGATACCGATAATATCTTCCGGATTTCCTTCAAAATTATCCATGCACTTTTTACTTGCTTTACAGATAGCCGTCCACCAGTCATCATCGGGATGCTCTACTTTCCCTACCTCCGGCAGATTATAAGGCCGCAGCGATTCTTTTCCTTCGCAGATAATCCTTCCCATAGTATCAAAGATTAATATTTTTGCGCTTTGTGATCCCTCATCAATTCCGATTATATATTTTTCGCTCATCGATAACCTCTTTCATATTAATTCGGCTTACCTTACCAGATAGCCGCCGTCTACTACCAGCATAGTGCCGTTTACATACTCAGAAGCCTTGCCGGCAAGGAATACGCAGGCACCCATGAGATCCTGGCGTTCACCCCAGCGCTCTGCCGGAATATGATCCAATACCTTCTTATTGGTCTCCGGATTGCTTCTCGTCGAAACGGTGATATCGGTTGCAAAATAACCGGGAGCAATTCCATTTACCTGAATATTATATTTGCCCAATTCATCTGCGTAAGCCTTGGTAAATCCGGTAAGTCCATGCTTCATTGCCGCGTAAGCAGGTGAACCCAGACCGCCCAGGAACGAGAATAATGAGCAAATATTTATAATCTTACCGCTTTGCTGCGGAATCATATATTTCGCACATTCATGACTCAATTCAAAAGCTGCGGTCAGATTGATGGCAATCATCGGATCCCATTCTTCTCTTCCAAATTCCAGTACATCTGCAATTTTGCAGACACCTGCGCAATTCACCAGAATATCCACACTGCCCAAAGTTGTTACGCAGTTATCTACGATTTGCTTTGGTACGCCTTTTTCAGAAATATCGGCTTGCATAAATTCATATTTTACACCTGCACCTTCGATCAGTTCTCTGGTCGTTCCATCATCATCTACATAGCTGGCACAGAATATATTCGCCCCTGCTTTAGCCAGTGCCAGTGCAAATGCCTGACCCAATCCGCTGTTCCCTCCTGTTACAATCGCATTTTTTCCTGCAATTGAAAAAAAGTCCATTTTGAAATCATTAATTTCATACCCCATTCTTATCTGCCTCCTTGATGATTGAAATTTGACGACAAAAAAAGCGACTTTTACCCGGTAATTCCAGATAAAAGTCACTCGCTCTTCGTCTCTTTAAGTAACTATCGATATTATACTTCATATCCACAGCAATGTCAACATTGTGAAATTATCCTAAAACCGCACTATTATTTTGTGTAATTTGTATACCTATTACCAGTTTTCCTCTATAAACTGAGCTGCTACATCCGCTGCCTCCATCTGCTCTTCATCGACTTTATAATTAAGTTCCACCATTACTTCATCAGACAGAAGCTGACCCAGCTTGTCCAGAACCGCCTCAATCTCGGGATACTGCTCAAGTATCTCACCGCGTACCAGCGGTATTGCATAATAGGGTGAAAAATACTGTTGATCATCTTCCAGCACAACCAGATCGAACTTCTTTATTAACCCATCGGTAGCAAATGCATCCAACACGTCCGTTTTATCATTCATGAGCGCCAGATACCGCGATGAGCCGTCGATTCCGGTAACCGACGCAAAGTTCAGGTCGTAATGTTCTGAAAGTCCGGAATATCCATCACTTCGATTCAGGAATTCCAGCGTAGAGCCAAATCGCAGCTCAGATGCTGCTTCCGCCAAATCACTAACAGTACTTAAGCCATATTCCTGGGCAGTTTCCTGTTTCACTGCCAATGCATAGGTATTGTTAAATCCCATTTGCTTTAATACTTCAATATCATATTGCTCTTTAAACTCTTCTTTTACCGTATTATATACATGATCCACATCACTGGACGCCGGATAACCCAGGGTATCTCCATAAGCTGTCCCGCTATATTCGATATACAGGTCTATCTCCCCTGATTTCAACGCACTGAAGCATACCTGTGTTCCGCCCAGATCCAACTGGCGGACTACTGTTATGCCGGTTTCAGCTTCGATAACATCTGCTGCCATATTAGCGACAATACTCTGCTCCGTAAAATCTTTTGCTCCAACCACAATTGTTTTCTCTTCTGTCTTTGATGTTGTGATTACGGTGTAGAGACAAATGCATAAAGTCACCACAGCAAATCCGGCCAGAATCGCTTTTTGACGTTTTCTTCTCTTTTTCGTTTTCTCAATAGCAGTACTCTGCATACTAACCGGCGTCACCAAAGATTCTACGACACCACCCAGATAATCTACAAACAAGGCCAGCAGACATGCAGGTATTGCCCCTGCCAGAATCTGACTATTATTGACTGTCCGAATACCGGAGTATACCAGGTAGCCTAGCCCGCCCGCACCGATAAAGGCGGCAATGGTCATAAGACCTACCGCATTAACGGCTGAAATGCGCACTCCTGCCATAATCATTGGAAGCGCAAGGGGGATCTGAACCTTCGTCAGAATCTGAAATTTCGTCAAACCGATCCCTGAGGCCGATTCAATTACATCATCACTGATATTCACAATTCCGGTGTATGTATTTTTAATGATCGGCAGTAATGAGTAAAGCAATACGGTAATAACTGCCGGAACCTTCCCAATACCGAGAACCGGAATAAAAAAGCCTAATAATGCCATACTGGGAATGGCCTGAATCACATTTGCCAGTCCGATGACCGGTTTACTGAATTTTCTGACATAGCAGATAAGTATTCCCAGCGGTACGCCGATTGCAATGGATAAGCCCAGCGAAATCAGCGTCATCTGAACATGCTCCAAAAGAAGGGATAATATTTGCTGTTTATTCTGCACAATATACTCTAAAAAGCTCATCCTATTTCCCTCCTTCATTAGAATACTGCTGACTCAATGTAGTAATCAGACTGGCTCTTGTAATCAGACCGCGAAATACCCCATTATGATCAACTACCGGAATGGTTGACAGCTTATTCTCCCGGACCTTCCGCAAAATCTGAACCAGCGTTTCTTCCGGCAAAACAGACAAAAAATCGGTACTCATAATATCTCCGGCTCTTGGTCCCAAATCACTTTGCAGGAAAATCATCTCGGCCGTCAGGATGCCTTGTATTACTCTGCTCTTACTCTCCAGTATGATCAGTCTGTCCACCTGCCTGGAGCGCATCAACTCCATGCAGCCGGACAATGATGTATTACTGGTCGTAGTCACAGCATTATCGGCAACAATATCCTCCGCTTTGATAAATTGCGGCGATGACCATATCCGCTTTTTACCAACAAACTGCGCTACAAATTCATTCGAAGGATGCTTCAGGATATTTTCCGGGATGTCATACTGAACAATCTTCCCGCGGTCCATGATGCATATTTTATCTGCTATTTTAATCGCCTCATCCATATCGTGAGTCACAAATACAATGGTCTTCTTAAACTTAGACTGGATATCGATAAGTTCATCCTGCATTCCAGATCTCGTAATCGGATCCAGTGCAGAAAATGGTTCATCCATAAGGATGATATCCGGATCGGTTGCAAAAGCCCGGGCTACTCCGACTCTCTGCTGCTGCCCGCCGCTCAGCTGCGTCGGATAGCGGTCTAAATACGCATCACAGGACAATCCCACCATTTCCATCAATTCATAGGTACGCTTTTGTATCGCTGCTTCTTCTATCTTCTCGACTCTGGGGATAATCTCGATATTTTCCCGGATCGTCATATGCGGAAACAATCCGGTCTGCTGGATCACATAACCCATATTTCTCCGCAGTTTGACCACATCACGAGTGCCGATATCTTCTCCGTCAATATAGATCTTCCCGGTCGTCGGATCGGTCAGGCGGTTTATCATTTTTAGTGTTGTCGTCTTCCCGCAGCCGCTGGCGCCAATTAGAACAACCAGATTTCCTTTCGGAATTTCAAACGAGACATCTGACAATACTTCTGTTTCTTTATATTTCTTCTTTACGTTATCAAATCGAATCAAAGGAACCTCCTTTCCCGGGCTAGTCATTCAACTGCCACACCTTCATATTTGTCGTTGACACGGCTATGGCACCTGCTTTTAATGCCCCCATTACATCCTCTTCATCCAGCACCAGGCCGCTTGCTACCAACGGTTTATCGACCTGTTCCAGAACATAGCGTATCATCTTGGTCAATCCTGCCGGCATAATCTCAACCACATCCGGATTATTTTCTTTTACATGCTTTTTGATATTTGCATACGTAATCGCATCAATCATGAAGAAACGCTGTACAGTGAACAGTCCCAACGCATTCGCTTTTTTGATCAGAAATGGCTTGGTACTGATGATTCCATCCGCTTTGGTATACTTCTTAATAAAATCAATACACACATCTTTGGTAGAAAAACCTGTGATCAGATCTACATGCACTACAGCCATCTTGCCAGCTTCTTTAATCTGATCAACAATATCTGCGATAGAGCAAATATCACCATAGAGGACATACACAATTTCGCAGGATGACTGTTTGCAGGCCTGAAGCCATTCATCATTCTTAATTCCGGCAATAATCGGGATGCCGCTGGTACTCTGTAAGAAAAACTCTAAATTTTTTTCCATAATTTTTCCCTTTCCGGTTTTTTTAGTTTCTGGAGCATTTCAGGTATTACTTCATATAAATCAGCACAGATGGGAATATGTGCAATACGAAATATATTCGCATCACGATCAGAATTTACGGCAATAATGGTTCTGGCATGCTGCATTCCTGCCATAAATTGTACGGTACCCGATACGCCAAAGGTAATCAGATATTCAGGGGCTACCGTATTGCCGGACAGTCCAATCTGCTTTGAGGCATCCAGCCAGCCCTTTTCGACCAATGCCCGGCTGGAAGCCAGAACCGCTCCCATCAGATCTGCCAATTCTTTCAGCATGGCTAAATCTTCTCTTCGTTTAATGCCGCGCCCTGCGGCAATCACGATTGAAGCACCTTCCAATCCTTTTGCCTTTACTTTTTCTTCAATCCTGATTAACTTTGCATTTTGATTGCTGTTGTTCCATGTATTTTGTACCACTTTACCTGCTGTATATATTTCACTCTTTACTCCCGCCGGAAAGATTCCTGCCCGGACCGTCGCAATCTGCGGCCTGCTCCCTTCCGTCAGTATACTCGCCATAATATTACCGCCAAATGCCGGTCTGGTCTGAACGAGATGACCATTTTCATCTAATGTAAGGCCGGTGCAATCTGCCGTCACTCCGGTTCGAAACGCTGCCGCAACACGTGAAGCTATCGCTCTTCCTTCATCGGTCCCGCCAATTAACAGAATTGCCGGGCGGCAGTCATAGATGCAGTCTTCAAATGCCTTGTCCCAGATATCCGCCTGGAATTCACCTTTGGTTCGATATATCCACAGTTCATCGACCGGAACATCGAATGTTAACGCTGCAGCAGCTTCCGTTCTTTCACCAACATATAACAAATACAGCTTCTCCTGATTACTGCGGCATAAACGGTACGCTTTCGCAATCAGTTCACGGCTGATCTCTGAAGCGTCTCTGCCGCTCAACTCAAGATATACCAAAATACCTGAACCTTTTTCATTTCTCATTATCTGGCCTCCTGATCATTCATGACCGTTTCCAAAATCAATCCAGCTGCAGCTTTTGCTTCTGGCTGCTGCACTTCCCGCTTCCTGGTGCGCTCGGGCGGAAATATTTTCTTAACTCTGGTCGCCGACCCCTTCAGTCCATAATGCCGGCTGTCCTGATCCTCTAAATCCTGAAGAGTTATCGTCGTAATTTCTTTTCTCCTAGCCTTCATTCTCAGCTTTAAAGACGGCATCCTCGGGGTATAGATATCGCGATCTACCGCGATTAGGCAAGGGCCTTTTATTTCCCAATGCAGCACCTGCACTCCCATATCCTGCGCGATCCGAAGGTTCTCATTTCCGGTAATATCTAACTTTTTCACACCACCGTACCCCGGAAGCCCAAGCCATTTTGCAAGGGCGCCGCTGACCAGACCGGTATCACCGTCAGTTGTCTGCTGACCGCATAGAATCAAGTCATACGTTCCCTGTGATTGAATTGCCTGCATCAGGGTATAAGAAGTAGCCAGTACATCCGCCCCTGCAAACGCTCTGTCGCATATCAGAAATCCTCTGTCGGCACCCAAAGCATAACTCTCCATAATCGCCTGACCGGCACTTTCCGGCCCCATAGTGTATACATCGATGCAGCTTTCCCTCTGCTCCTTTATCCTAAGTGCTGTTTCCAGCGCTGCCAGGTCATATATATTTACTATGGATTCTAGTCCGGTTCGAATGAGAAGTCCAGTCTTTTCATCCATATTCCCCTCACTATAAGCCGGTACCTGCTTTATACATACCGCAATCTTCATCTTATTCATCTCCAAAAATATTTGCTTTGTTCCATATTCCATCCGGATTCATCACTTCTTTCAGCTCCAGCATTTGCTGCTGCTCTTCCTCTGAAAGAATATAGTCCCGCCATTTCTTTTTCAGTTTACCGATACCATGCTCGGCGCCTATCTTTCCTTCTTCATGTTGAACTGTTTTGATCCAGACTCCGATCATTTCCTTCCCCTTTTGATATTCTTCGTATGTCTTTGGGAGGATATTCACATGCAGGTGCATATCGCGGCAATGTCCGAACATGCAGAAGTCAATGCCTTCACTATTCAAATCACTTTGATACAATTCCACTGCTTCTTTCAGCGTCTTGTGCTTCTGTGGTATATCGGTTCCCAGCTTAGTGATCCGCGGTTCGGTTCTTCTCGCCTCTTCAATCAGAAGATTCGCGGTCTCCGCCGCTGCATGCCGGAATGCATGCATCTTTTGAATTTCGGTTTCACCGCTTACCGCCCATGCCGATTCGGCATCACTGTCTGATTCTTCAGCCAGCTCCATGAGTATTGCTGCGGTCCGTTCAATTTCTTCTTCACTGCCGCCGATTTCCACATAGACCATATGCTTATTTCCATCTTCCACATCGGGAATCTCTTTGATCTTTGCCATATTAGATTTCCTTGCTTCGATCTGATCTATGGTATTTTTATCAAAATACTCTGCCGCAATGATATTGTTTTGACATTCTTCATCCGCTGCAAGCAGCCCCTGCACAAATGAATCCGTTTGTGAAAGTTCTTTGAAAAAGAAACTGATTCCCCATTTCTCTTCGTAATCCGGAACCAGAATCAGGGTCGCTTCCGTGATAACACCATAAATCCCTTCTCCGCCTAAAATCTGATCCAGCAGGTACGAATCGGCTTGAACCCAACGATCCAGATACTGTACTTTCCCACGGCCATCTATCAATCGGATGGCCTGAACATACTGTCTCGTGTCCCCATAGTGAAAGGCCCCGGTTCCTTTTGCTGCTGCGGCGAGAATTCCTCCGATACTGGCAGTGCCCTCCGTGGGACTGGGCGGCCAAATCAGCGGATTCTTCCTGGTTTCCCGGGCAATAACTTCCTGCAGTTTGGCCAGACTCATTCCTGCCTCCACGGTAATCAGTCCATTTGCTGCATCCTGCCTTTGAAATTCTTTCATTCGGTTCATTTCCCGGAGATTCATAATATGGCCTTCAAGCGGAACAGCGCCGCCCACAATGCCGGTCTTTCCTCCCTGAATGGTAATCGGTGTATCTGACCTTTTCATTTCCTTCAAAATCATTGAAATTTCCGCTTCAGATTCCGGAAAAGAAATACTATCGGCAGTTCCCGAGAACTTAGACTCATCGATCAAGTATTCCTGATATTTTTCTGCCATCGGATATATCAATTGTTTATCCATCTCGTCTCTCCTCGTATAATATCTTCTCCTCAATTGCTTTCATTACCTGCAGCGCATCACCGATGACCGTCACATCCGCCTTTCCGGTAAGCGGTGCTTTCTCATCTGTATTAATACCGATGATCAGCTCACTTTTTTTAATCCCTCCATAGAGAGCCGGAGCCCCTGAGGCTCCTGCCACAATACATACTCTTGCACTGGCGAAACTGCCTGAAGCTCCAATCAATTTATTCATCGGCATCCAGGCATTCATTACCACCGGACGGCTGCCGCCAACCGCTGCGCCCAACATTTCCCCTGTCTTCGTAAGCTGATTTACCGTATCCTGGTTCTTCGCACCTTTTCCGATAACCAGTACAAAATCCGCGTGTTCGAATCCGTTCTCTTTCTCCTCTTCTTGTACGGCTATATCCAGAAAGATTGATGGATCGGCTTCATCCGCCGCGATAACCATCGCTTCATGTTCTTTGCCGGACATCACCTTCTCCTGACCGATTCCTTTTGCCAGGACAATTGCGGCAGGCTTTTTTAGAATTTCGAATCTTCCCTGCATGTGATTTGAATATACAAGCTTCTCTCCATATAAACTGCCCGATTCACTGATCAGCCGGCTGCATTCAATTAACGAAGCGCCCTGCATGCGATACGCTATCCGCGGTGCCAGTTCTCTGCTTAGATAGCTGCTTCCAAACAGAAAAATATTGTCTTTCTTCAAAATTGTTTCCAGAACATTTAAAACACTCTCCGGATTATACTGCTTCACTAAAACAAAAATAACGGATGCGGTGGGGGCCATGTCCGTTAATCTGCTTATATCATCCCCATCCTGTTTTCCATCACTGATGATAATCGTATTCTCTTTTTCCACTTCTAAAGACGATGCTTTTATAAACGCGGATATTTCCTCAAACTGCCTTTTTACATCCATTCCGATGCTGCTCACAATAATCTGGTATTTCATAAGCCTTAAACCTTGCCCTTTAAATATGATTGATAAAGGATCTCTATCTGCTCTTCTAAACTTCCATCGCAAATCACTTTCCCGCATCTCTTTTCATCCACTGCGGTCAGTTCTGTCAACACCGTTTCTTTTTGAATATCACTCAAATTTCCCTTCAGTAATTGCCCGGCCGTATATACTTCAACCGGCTTTGCTTTCGTATTCATACGGGCCTTCAAAGTCGGAACCGATAAACAGGTTCCCGGTGCTTCTCCTACTGCCAGTACACAGGGCGGACAAATTGTCTGGATACACAATCCTGTGTCTGTTATGTTTGTTATTTTTATATTGTTTTGTTCCATTGGCTCTATCGCAATCACTTGCGTAACACAAGGATATCCCAGCTTTTCTGCTGTTAACTGGGGAACTTTACCGCTGCTGCCGTCTGCTGTTTTCGTTCCCATAACAATGATATCCTGTTTTCCTTTTTGGCGAATATATTCAGTCAACAACCCGGAAACAATTTCCGGTGAAAACTGAATGGATTCCCGGCATTCTATCCTCACAGCCTGATCTATTCCCAATGCATGCAGCGTCTTTAAATATTTTTCGGATATTTTATCCCCAATTGTCACCGCATCCATAGAAAATGGTTCATTGAGACTCTCTGATTGCTCAGAAAGTCTCAACATAAGTTCCAACGCACTTTCGTCAAATACATTCCACGTGGATTTGACAAAGCTCGTATCTACCAGATTATTGTCATCTGCAATCCAATCCTCCTCAGACAGCAGTTCCAAATCCGGTATGACTTTAAAACATCCAAGGATTCTTCTCATCATGATTGACCGGGATCAATGTTCCCATATTCATAATACCGTTTGGATCAAATGCCTTTTTCAGTGTCTCCAGCATATAGAAAGAGGAGCCATACTCTTCCCATACATAATGGGCTCTCGCTTTTCCCAGTCCGTGATGATGCACGATAGAGCCGCCGTATTTAATTACTTCCTCGCAAATGATACGATTAATTTGATTGTGATATTTCGTAATTTCTTCTTCCACCGGGCAATCTACCACATTGTAATAATATACAAAATACATGTTGGTACCATTGATATAGCTATGCGAAGAGTGTCCGCCCATCAAAGTCATATCCGGCACTTCTTCCAGCACCCGCCGGCATGCACTCTCATATATTTCATAAATACAGTCCCAGCAGCCCGATACCTCTGTGGTAATTCCGATATTATTGGTTGCCAAAATCTCTTCTTTTTCTTCGGCAATCTCTTCCGGACCCCAGTTTAATCCGGCAAACCACTTTTCGATGATCTTAGGATTCACTTCATTTACACCGTCAAATCCTTTGATAATCCGGTCGATTCCTTCCGCGGTTGCTTTGGTGATACCGGCCGGTCCTTCCGCCATGAAAATCAATACATTCTTATCCTCCGCCCAGTCAAAATGCAGACTTGCATCAGCAGCATCATACAATCTGGCCATCGATGGTTTGAATCCCTCGGCCATAACTCCCCGCAGCGCATCAAACCCCTGTTTCATATCTTCAATTGTATAGCCGAGGAAGATATTATTTTCCGGTTGATATTTAAATAATTTCAAGGTCACTTCGGTAACAAAGCAAAGTGCACCTTCATTACCAATTGCGATATGTCTGATATCCGGTCCGGCCGCCCGTCTTGGAATGTTCTTTATCCGGCATACCTCTCCGTTCGGGAATATTACTTCCATTCCTACCACCATATCTTCAATTCCGCCATACAATGTTGAAAACTGTCCGATACTTCGGGTCGCTACCAGACCACCCAGCTGTGCCAACGGCTTCGACTGCGGCGAATGCCCGGTGGTAAGGCCCTGTTCTCTAAGCATGTCATCAAGCTCCTGCAGCGGAACCCCGCATTGTGCTGTCACCTGCATGTTATACTCATCTACTGCAATTACCTGATTCATACCCGAGCCGTCAAGAACGATTGAATTCTCCCTGGCCGTTTCAAGCCCTCCTTCGATTGCAGATTGCCCGGTCCGCGGAACCACATTGATACCATGTTCATTGGCATACATTAAGACTTTCTTTACTTCTTCTGTAGAATTGGCGTACACAACTGCTGCCGGGATCGGCTGGGTATATACTTCATGAGTCTGTTCAAACTTTCGATACCGATCCAGGCTGCTTTCTTTTAACACCTTCTCATCCGTAACAATCTGATTACATGCAACAATCTTTCCCAATCCTTCTGCAATTGCTTCTCTTGTTAATACCATCTTTTAATCTCCTCTCAACTTTTGTCACTATATTTAAGTCTCACTGCGGATACTCTCTCACTAAAATATAAAAAATCACGAAAAAAAGAGAAAAGAGTCCCGCTAATATCCTTTTACGCAAGGATACCGGCGCGTTACTTTTCTCTTCGTCTCTGTTGGTAACTGTTTTCAATATAACACAGCAATTTATGGCTGTCAATTGTGTATTTTGTATATTATTTCCTTTCGATTTTGTCTGATTTGCCAGATTGACAAAAGCACTTCTGCCATTTATGATAAAGGCAAGTTACTTGCAGAGAGTGGAGAGAAAGGGTAGCTTCTACATGGGTAGAAGCTGCTCTTTTTTTGTTATTTTATCCCATTTCTGCGATAAAAAGTTATTTAAAGATGGAGGGACACGAATGGACAATTCAAAAAGAGCATTTATCAAAAAGTATGGAACGCTGCTGCTGCTGGCAGCCGGTGCCGGGATCATCTTCCAGCTTCCGTACATTAGAGAAACGTTTTATCCACAGATCCAGGAGGCAATGGGACTCAGCAACACGCAGATGGGCTTATTATCATCAGGCTATGCAACGATGGCGACTTTATCTTACTTTGTCGGCGGAATCGTAGCTGACAAATTTTCTGCCAGAAAGCTTCTGACCTTTTCTTTTATTGCAACCGGAATATTAGGACTGTGGTTTTCTACATTCCCGAGTTATAATACCGCCCGCTTAATCTTTGTATTAATGGGGATTACTACTATCATTACCTACTGGTCTGCCTGTATTAAAGCAACCCGTATGCTGGGCAGTTCCGAAGAACAGGGAAGGCTGTTCGGTTTACAGGAAGGATTACGCGGAATTTTAAACGCCCTTTTAGTATTTGGCATGACCGCTGCTTACTCCTATTTTGCTTCTCAAAGTGAAACGATCGGAACTTCGGCAGCAATCAAGCTTTGCTCTATTGTTGTTATTATTATCGGAATTTTAAACTTTATTTTCATTGAAGATACCAAGAAAGAAGAGCATTCTGAAAGCATCGTAGAAGTAACAAAGGGGATGTTTAAGGCTCTGACCATCCCAAGAGTATGGATCCTCGTCGCAATAATCTTCACCGCCTACAGCGTATATGGACTTACCGGATACATAAATACTTATGCCGTAAATTATTTCGGCTTATCGACTACGATGGGCTCGACCCTTGGCGCGGTACGTTATCTTGTTCAGGGACTCGGCGGTATTCTGGGCGGCGTGCTCGCTGATAAATTCAGATCACGTGTAAAAGTAATCATGGGCGGATGTGCACTTTTAATCCTCTCCTTCGGTGCCCTGCTTATACTTCCTGCCGAGACCGGGATGCTGGGCGGTGTAATTGTAACCTTCATATTCGCATTCCTGTTCATCTATGCCGTTAGAAGCCAGTACTTCGCAGTGCATGATGATGCCGGTATCCCGGTAGCCATGAGCGGACGAATTTCCGGAATCGCTTCCTGCCTCGGTTATGCACCTGATTTATTCATGTATACCCTGGTTGGTTCCTGGATGGATTCGTACGGCGTATCCGGATTTAAGATGACCTGGGTATATGCGATGGCTGCGGCGTTTCTTTGTATCGGATTTTCACTGATATTGAATAAGATTGTTAAAAAGGAAGAACAAAGGAAAGCTGTAGAAGCTGCGGCTGAATAATCAAATATTGAACCGACCCCCTAAAGTCAGACCAAAATCTAACGCCAGGGGGTCGGTTCACTTTATCACGACTTTTTCCGCTCTTTCATTTTAGCAAACACCGCCTGCAGTATAATAAAGAAGCAAAGCAATATCGCTGTTACAATATTAGACCAGGAGCTAATTAGCTTCCCGTGTGATTTTACCAGCGTAGAAATAGTTCCGTTTATCAGTACGCCAAATAATGAACCGATCACATTTCCCACCCCGCCGGTCAACAGCGTCCCACCGATTACCGCTGAGGATATCGCATCCATTTCCAGCCCGACCGCCTGGTTTACCGTTCCGCTCATGGTATTCAGGCAATAGCAGATACCGCCAATCGAGGTCAGTAAAGCAGATACAATGTATGCTCCTAATTTGGTTCTCTTAACATTAAGTCCCATCAGCTCCGCTGACATCTGATTTCCACCTACAGCATATAAGCTGCGGCCAAATCTCACATACTTCAGAACAAACCAGGTAACTGCCACAACCAATAACGCAACGATCACCGTTACCCGGATATAAGGGATCTGCTCAATCCCTTTGCTGTTTACATAAGAACCAAAAGGCAGCTTTATTTTAGTATTCGATAGCTTCACAAAAAATGCATCGCTGACAATACTAACCTGCTGGGTATTAATCACTGCCGTCATTCCTCTGGCGAAAAACATCCCGGCCATCGTCGTAATAAACGGCTGGATTCCCAAATACGCAACACAGATGCCCTGCACCAGTCCAAACACCAGTCCGATCAGCAATACCAACAGTATCAGCACCTGACTCTTCATCCCCCACTCTTCAATCCCCACTGCCATGATCATACAATCCATAGCTATGAGAGAACCTACTGAAATATCTATTCCCCCGGTCAGCATAACGCAGGTCATACCGCAGGCCACGCAGAGCAGCCCGGCGTTGTTTATGAGGATGTTCAGGAAGGTCTGCAGATGGGTAAATCCTTTATCAGCATATACAATGCACCCACCCAGGTACATAACTGCAAACAGCACAATCGTAATCAGTAACAGCAAATTACTGTTGCTTATTTTTAATTTTTTCATACCTGTGCTCCCCCTTTCGCAGTCTGCTTCCCGGCCGAAAGTTTTTTAAAATATGCCTTGACCGGCTGCGACTGGATCACTACGATAAGAATAACCACAATTGCCTTAAATACCGGAGCCTGAGCCGATGATACACCAAGTGCATAAAGTGTTGTCGTAATGGCCTGGATGGTATAAGCACCGATAATCGAACCGGCGAGGCTGAATTTACCGCCGCCCAGGCTGTTGCCGCCCAGAGCTACTGCCAGGATGGCATCTAATTCCATATTCAGTCCGATATTGTTCGTATCGGCAGAATAGATCCGGGAAGTCGCCACCAATCCGGCTATCCCGGCACAGAGACCGGAAATGACAAAGCACATCAAAATAATTTTAGATGAATTAAATCCCGCCAGCCGCGAAGCTTTTTTATTAATTCCCACACTCTGTATATAGGTTCCGAGAGCCGTAAACTTCAATACCAGAGCCGCAATCGCAATGCAGATGGCCGCAATCAGGATCGGCGTCGGAAAAATTCCGATATACGAACCGAAAATCTGGAATGATTTGACCCGGACATAGACGATCTGGCTATTGCACAAAAGCAGTCCGACCGCCCGCCCGGCCGACCATAAGATTAAGGTCGCAACCATCGGCTGAATATTCATATACGCTACCAGAAAGCCGTTAAACAGACCGCATACACAGGCTATTGCAATGCCTGCCAGCAGACCAACCCACAGCGGCGATGCATATTCCGAAACATTTGTCACACCATATCCCGCCAGCAGCATACAGCATAATCCACCGGAAAGACTCATCACCGAGCCCACCGAAATGTCCGTACCGGCCGAAGAAGAAACCACAAAGGTCATACCGATGGCCAGGATCGCCACCTCACTGCCGCGGTTCAGAACATCGACAAGACGGCCATACAGAATTTCATTTTTTATAGTAATTGTAAAAAAGGACAATGGCGGATTGCCGCAGGCGATATCATATACCACGTTGACCGCCATCACCAGAAGCATACTGAATATTGGCAGGAACAATTTCATCTGGGTCAGTTTCTTTCTATTCTTCATTATGTTCACCCCCCGCTATCGCATGCATTACGCTTTCCTGAGTCATTTCTCCTGAAAGTTCCCCGACTTTTGCTCCGTCACGCAATACCGCCAGGCGGTTGCAGGTTCTGAGCATCTCCTCAATCTCCGAAGAGATAAAAATCAGCGACTTCCCTTCGTCGGCCAACTTTAGAACCAGCTTTTGAATTTCTGTTTTGGTACCCACATCAATCCCTCTGGTCGGTTCGTCCAGAATCAGGAAATCGGGGTCGGTCGCCAGCCATCTGGCCAGGATCACCTTCTGCTGGTTACCTCCGGAAAGCTGGCTGATCAGCGTCTCACGACCGGCTGTTTTGATCTGCAGAAGTTCGATAAAATGGTCCGCAATTTCAATCTGTTTTGCCATTGGGATTTTGGCAAAAGCCCCTTTCTTCGCCTGCATGGCCAGAATAATATTCTCCCGCACCGATAAATCACCGATGATTCCTTCCGCTTTGCGGTCATCCGGTAAAAAGCCCATCCCCAGATTCATCGCATCAATGGGGTTTTTAATATGTACCTCTTTACCGTTTACCGTAAGTGCCCCGGTCTGTGCCCGTTCGGCACCATAAATCGTCCGTGCCAGTTCACTGCGTCCACTGCCCAAAAGACCGGTCAATCCGACCACCTCTCCTTTATGCACCCGCAGATCAAAAGGTTTGATCTTACCGGTATGACTGAGCCCTGCCGCATCGATGACAACCGGTTCCTTCGTCTTTTCCCCGCTGCCCTCCGGTTTGATCTCGGCCAGATCATCAAAGTCCTTGCCCATCATCGCCGCTACCAGCGATATTCTGGGCAGCTCTTCAATTGAGTATTCTCCGACCATCCGGCCATTTCTCAAAACGGTGATCCCATCACATACTTCGTATACCTGTTCCAGAAAATGGGTAACAAAGACAATGCCGACATTCTGATCCTTCAGCTGCCGCATCATGGCAAAGAGTTTTTCTACTTCCTGGTCATCCAGCGAAGATGTCGGCTCATCCAGAATCAAAACCTTACACTCCATATCAATTGCCCGGGCAATCGCAACCATCTGCTGCAGTGCCAGCGAATAGTCTTCCATATTGACCGTTACATCTATATCCAGCTCCAGCTTCTTCATCAGTTCTGCCGCCTTAGCATTCATCTTTTTCCGGTTGACGGTACCAATTTGGGTTAGCGGCTCCCGCCCAATATATATATTTTCTGCAACAGAAAGATTCGGGCACAGGTTTATTTCCTGATAAACGGTTGAAATGCCTTTTTTCTGCGCATCCATAGTGTCCTTATTCACAATCGCCCCATCGATCCCTTCCAGATAGATCTCGCCGGCTTCAAATTTATTTACGCCGGTCAGACATTTGATCAGCGTAGATTTTCCTGCACCGTTTTCTCCCATCAGTGCCCGGATTTCACCTTTACGCAGCGTAAAATCAACCTCTTCCAAAGCTTTTACGCCGGGGAATGTCATGCTTATTCCCTGCATTTTAAGTACTGCTTGATTTTCCATTTGACCCCTCCCTGTCATAAAGCATCTGCAATAAGATAAGGGGAGTGAACCCACGTATCCCGGAGTCTGCTCCCCTTATCTTTGATCAGCGGCTGCTGCCGCATTCTCCTAATATTTACGATTAGCCAGAATATCTTCGGTTATTGTTGTTGCATATTCGCTTTCAATTCCCGGTGCTACAAACGCTTCATCATTAACCAGGGTAGTCTTTTCAAAGCTTTCACCGGCTTCCATCTTTTGAATAACATCAGCTACAGTCTCAGCCTGAATCGGGTTACACTCTACATTACAGTTAATTTTTCCATCCAGAGTATACTGCATTCCATCGTGGGTCGCATCGTAGGAAATTAAGATTACATCTCCGCCCTCTCCGTAGGTAACACCTACCGCATCCATTGCATCCATTGCGCCATACGCTTCATTATCGTTGTGGCAAACCACTACGTTAAACTGTCCTTCATAGGATTTGAGAAAAGATTCCATAACTTCCTGCCCACCACTCTGAGTAAAGTCACCGGATTGAGAATCCAGGATCGTCCATTCACTGTGAGTGTCTGCAACTTCATTAAATCCTTCACTGCGTCCTAATGTTGCAGAAGCGCCAACACTGCCTTCGATAACAAGGATATTCGCATCGGCACCATCAAGATATTCACTGAGCCAGTTTGCTGCTGTTGTTCCCTCGTTTTTAGTATTGGTTCCAACCCATGCATCATAAAGAGATTCATCCGCATCGATTTCACGATCGGCAATAATCACCGGAATTCCGGCATCCTGTGCTTCCTGCAAAACAGTGTCCCAGCCGGCTGTTTCGATTGGGGCAATGACTATGTAATCCAATTCCTGCTCGATGAAAGAACGTACTGCTTCCAGCTGAGTCGCATTGTCATTATCGCAGTCTACCAGCTGCAGATCATATCCGTTTGCTTCGGTGAACGTATCCTGATAATTCTGGGTATTGGCAGTACGCCAGTCAGACTCATGGCCGACCTGTGCATAACCGACGGTAATTACTCCGCCGCTGTTGTCATCCGCTGCTGCATCGCCGGAAGTATCCTCGGTCTGAGCATCATCGTTGGAACTGTCATCACTGCCTCCGCCGCATGCCGCCAACATCGTTACGGTCATCATTGCAACTAATAGCAAAGCTAATTTTTTCTTCATTTCTTTCTTCCTCCCTTTCACGGTTTGATTCAGGTACTTAATCAGTTCCTGTAATCTAAAATTATCAGATTAAAACAGCCGCTTCAATAACCGTATTGCCGGTATCTGCACCTTCTACCAAATCGACAATACAAATCTGCTTGCCCTGTTGATCCTTATGGTACAAATTAGCTGACTTTTGGATAAAAAGTTGACTTTATTACGATTTTATATGGAAATAGTTTGTTTTTTTAAGATATGATCTTATTTTATAAGACCTGAAAGTTGAAAGATTTGACTTAATCTGCTGCTTAGGGGGGATTTTTTCTTCTCCGGCTCTTCAACTCTCGAAGATTTTCGGCTTTTGTTGCCTGCCTGTTTCTTTTAACAAAAGAAAATCCCCATTTTTAACAAACAATTGTCACCTTGTGGAACAACTGCTTTTATCACTATAATATAGATATATGAATAGCGCTGAAGGGAGAATCTATGACTTATAAATATGTCCGGTTGGCAAATTTACTGAAAAAGCAGATCGCCCTGCACCCACCCGGCGAATGCTATAAACTGCCCACGGAAAAAGAATTGTGTAATACATATGGTGTCAGCCGCCAGACGGTTCGGCGGGCACTGGCTCTGTTGGTCAGGGAAAACCTGATCGAAAAACGCCAGGGCAGCGGCTCTTATGCCGCCG
>Ga0153946_1000370_pt1 | contig 19482 bp, 17 predicted proteins | sample TSNJ030MetaG_FD_104751 | JGI IMG/M metagenome (GOLD analysis project Ga0153946, IMG submission 104751) | Attine ant fungus gardens microbial communities from New Jersey, USA - TSNJ030 MetaG | ecosystem: Host-associated > Fungi > Mycelium > Unclassified | place: USA: New Jersey, Wharton State... | reverse complement strand
TTCTGCGGGCAGAGATTAGGTTCTCCTTTCAGACAATGCACTGCCGCCGGCGAACCTTCAGTCAGATTGATGATGTCAGCGGCAGTATATTCGGCAGGAGACTTGATCAGCTTATAGCCGCCGCCTTTACCGCGGATTCCCTGCACCAGTCCGGCTTTGCTGAGAATGACGATAATACTTTCCAGATATTTTTCTGATATCTGCTGCCGCGCAGCAATCTCTTTTAACGGAATAAATGAATCATTCTGATGCTCGGCGAGGTCGATCATGACCCGCAGAGCGTATCTTCCTTTTGTTGATACCAGCATGTGAAACCTCCCTTTTATTACCTAGTAAAAGTATAGGTTAATTAAGGGAGGATGTCAATAACCGGAACATTTGCCATTAGCGCAATTGCAGAAATTATTTTACTGTTACCTGATCTTTGCCATTTTGCTTACTCTGATACATCAGCGAGTCGGCCCGTTCAATAATCGAAGCGATACAGTCTTCCGGACCGGCGATGGTAATGCCTACGGAAACGGAGACGTTGAGTGAGCCCTCATCATGCACCACATCGGTGTTGGCAACCAGCTGCCGGAATTTCTCACCGACGATGGCTGCTTCTGGTTCTTTTGATAGGGCATAGACACCGACGAATTCTTCACCGCCCCAGCGACCGACCAGATCAGTATTACGGATTGCGCCTTTGATGCTGGAAGCGATATTAATCAGCACGGCATCACCGACATCGTGGCCATATTGATTATTGAAGCTGCCAAAGTTATCGATATCGGCGAACAGTACGGCAAACATCTTGCCGAATCTGATATATTCGCTGAACTTATATTCTAAAAAGCTCTCCAGATACCGACGGTTGGGCAGATGAGTCAGGGCATCATGCATGGCATAGCCGGATAACCGTTCGATTAAATTGTCTTCATAGACCTTGGGTGAATTCTGGGTAAATATTTCGATTGCTCCGGTGATTTCTCCGTCTTCATAAATGGGAAAGATATTGACCATGATCGGTATCCGGTGTCCTTTTTTGTGGCGGACGAAGACATTGTCGATGCGCTGCTGACCATCAATCAGAGTGGAAAACAGCGGACATCCCATGATGCACAGCGGGTGCCCCTTCTCATCGATATGGTTAAGCAGTGATTCCTGACAGGGTTTTCCCACGATTTCATCAGAAGAATAACCGGTTATATTTTCCGCGGCCTTATTCCAAAAGAGAATGTTCCGGTTGACGTCAACATAATAAACACCATCGCGGAGATTACTGATAATATTTAAATAAAGCTGTTCCATTTGCATAGCAGGTCCTCCATCTTTTGTATAAAAGTTAACCGTTGATACTTATGCGAATAATATCATTATTTTCCTTCTTTGTAAATATCTATATCTCTGAGTACACCTGAGTACACCTTAGGGTGTTTAATCAGTATGTTAGAGATACAAAAGCAGAGTTTTCTGATATAATGAGGCTTAGAGTACACAGTATTTATCAGGAGGAAGATAACCATGAAATATAATTGTTTAATCATAGATGATGAAAAGCCGCTGGCAGAAAGCACAGCTGAATACTTTAATATGTTCGGAGTAACGGCCAAAGCGGTTTTTGATTCGTCCGGATGCTATGGTTTTTTGGAGGATCATACGGTTGATTTGATATTATTGGATATTAATCTGAAGGAGGAATCAGGTTTTGAATTATGTAAAGGCCTGCGGGAAATGACTCAGGTGCCGATCTTATTTATCAGTGCCCGGCAAAGTGATGATGATATCCTGCTGGCGCTGAATATCGGCGGGGATGATTATATCTGCAAACCGTATTCCCTCAGCGTATTGCTGGCAAAGGTAAAAGCAGTATTAAAGAGATGCTCTGGAGATGAAGAGAGAGTGTATAGCTGCGGACACCTGAAGATAGAATTTAATACCGGCCGGGTGTATGTCAATGATGAACCGGTGAAATTAAAGGCGATGGAATATAAATTGCTCTGCTATCTGGTCAGAAACAGGGAGAGAGTCATTTCAAAAGAAGAATTGTTTGACAAGGTGTGGGAAGATACCATTACCAGTGACGGCACTTTAAATGTACATATCCGGCATCTGCGGGAGAAGATTGAGAAAGACCCGGGTGCCCCTGAATTTATCCGGACGATGTGGGGACGAGGTTATTTATTTGAGGAGATAAGATAATGAAAAGCAGGTATGTTCAGATATTATCAGCGGTGCTGGTCGGTTTGCAGCTGCTGACATGTTTGCTGATTCTCAGAGAGAACGGAGAAAATAATCTGGATGCAGCAGCGGTTAATAAACTGATAAAAGAATGTGAAGTACAGTGGGATCAATTACAACAGCAACAAGCAGATAGCTTACCGGAAGGAGATTTGGATTATGCAGTCCTGAATAATGAAGGTGAGCTTCTTTATAGTTCTGCCGGTAAGGTATCTCAAACGATCAATGCTGCAATTATCCACCGGGACACGATTGCAGATATTAGGGCAAATGGAGAGACAGTAGGTAAAGTGATCGTTTATAATGATACGGGTGAGAAGCAGTTGGTTCAGAATCAGAAAATCATCTGGCTGCTTATCGGGTCGTCAGGTGTGACGGTAATTATCATGATGCTTTATTTGAAGATGATTCATAAAAAAGTAATCACGCCTTTTGGGAAATTAAAGAAATTTGCCGCTCAGGTCGCAGCAGGAGATTTAAATATTCCTCTGGAGATGGATGAGGGTAATATTTTCGGGGCGTTCACAGAGAGCTTTGATCTGATGCGTGATGAGCTGAAGAAGGCGAAGCAGCAGGAACGGGCGGCGAATCAGAGTAAGAAAGAGCTGGTGGCACAATTGAGCCATGATATTAAGACACCGGTCGCATCGATAAAAGCTTTATCCGAATTGATGGAAGTGAGTGCCGGAACTGATAAAGAGAAGGAACGATTGAGAGTGATCGGCAGTAAGGCCGATCAAATTGACGGTCTGATCTCTAATTTGTTCCATGCGACAATTGCGGAATTAGAAAAACTGCATGTGAATGCGGAAGAACACAGCAGTTTGCTGCTGGGGGATATTATCAGAGAAGCGGATTATCTGAAGAAGGTCAACCTCGGCCGGATACCGGAATGTATGCTGAATTTTGACCGGCAGCGGATTCAGCAGGTTGTTGATAATATCATCGTAAATTCTTATAAATATGCAGAGACTGAAATGGAAGTCGATTTTTCAGCGGCGGCCGACTTCTTAACCGTCAGGTTCAAAGATCGCGGTGCAGGAGTGCCAGCAGAAGAGCTGCCCCTTGTCACCGAAAAATTTTACCGCGGCAGCAATGCCCGGGGGAAGAGCGGAACCGGGCTCGGCCTATATACTTCAGGATATTTGATGGAGAAGATGGGCGGAGAACTTATCTGTAAAAATCAGAATCCGGGATTTGAAGTAACGTTGATTCTGCATTTATCAGGACGATGATCAGACATGAAAGGAACATTTTTGATAATTAAGAATTGGTTAAGAAACCGGCAAAGACAGTTAAGAATGTGCCGTGATAGTATTGGGTTAGAAAGATGATACAGAGATAGAGAGGAATATAAGTATGAGTCAAACAATATTATCAACGGAAAAATTATGTAAGACATTTTCTTCAGGAGGGGTTCAGCAGCATGTGCTGAAGAATCTGGATGTAAATATCCGCAAAGGAGATTTCACAGTCATTATGGGCGCTTCCGGATCGGGAAAATCAACATTGCTGTACGCACTGTCCGGAATGGATAAGCCGACGCTGGGTAAGATTCACTTCGCCGGAGCGGAGATCTCGGGCTATTCCAACGACCAGCTGGCGGTGTTCCGAAGAAAGCACTGCGGCTTTGTATTTCAGCAGATATATCTATTAGACAGTATGAGCATCTTAGATAATATTCTGGCATCAGGGCTGTTGGTGTCGGATAACAAAAGAGCATTGAAGGAAAAAGCAGGGGAGCGGCTCCGGCAGGTTGAACTCGGTGATGGCATCGGCAAGAAATTCCCGACTCAGCTCTCAGGCGGAGAGGCGCAGCGGGCCGGAATTGTCAGAGCGATGATTAACGATCCGCAGATTTTGTTCGCCGATGAGCCGACCGGACAGCTTAATTCATCGTCTGGCAAAGCAGTTCTGGATGTGCTTTCGAAGGCCAATCAGGCGGGCCAGAGCATTGTGATGGTGACCCATGATATCAAATCAGCGCGGAGAGGGAACCGGATCCTGTATCTGCAGGACGGAGTGATCCACGGTGAGTGCGATCTTGGCCGGTATGAACCGGCGAATCGGGAACGTTATGATAAATTAGCCGCATTTCTGGAAGAAATGGGGTGGTGATCATGAAGAATATCTGGTTATTAGCAAAGGCGAATATGAATAAGGGGAAAGGGCAATCGTTCTCGTTTTTTCTCGTCATATTGATAGCGGCTATTTTGATGAATGCCGGTTTGGTGGTCTGGCTGAACTACGATGTCAACTTTGAACGGCAGGCCAAGAAGAATAATGCGGCGGATGCGTTCTTTATCGGGAATGTGGAAGCGGACAGCAGTGATACATTCCTTAAGCTGCTCAAAGATGATCAACGGGTTGAGACAGCGGAAAGCCGGGAGGTTCTGTATGCAATGGGACAATATCAGTACAGCGTCGGCGAACAGTCCAAGGGAGCAGTTTTTCTGAAAAAGGATGACACTATCAGCATTGGGCATGTGGATTATCTGGAGCTGTCGGATAAAACGTATGAAGATCCGATTTACCTCCCTTACTTATTTCAGACGGGGGGCGGATATCGGCTGGGTGATGAGTTTGAAATCAGGTTGATCACAGTACAGGGTGAAAAGACATTCCGGTATCAGGTGGCTGGTTTTTTTGATGAAACGTTCATGGGCAGCATTAACTCAACGGTCTCCGGCTATGTTCTGGAAGAAGAACAGTATCGGGAATTGTCAGAGGTTTTTGCGGGTGAGATCGATGCAGTGCTGTATCAGGTGCAGGTAAGTGATCGGGAGGACGGCCAGGCGGTCGCGAGTGCATATGCCGCTGATATACAGGAAATCATCAGACCGGGCGGCTTATATGATACCAACTATTTTGAGAATATAAAGTCGGCCAGAACGATTACCTCATCGATTGGGGCATTGCTGATTGTCGCATTTTCGATTATCATTGTGGCGGTATCGTTAATTATTGTAAAATTTCGGATTGCAAACAGTATTGAAGAGGATATGAAGAATATCGGGGCGCTGAAAGCGATCGGGTATACCAACCGCCAGACTGTCTGTGGCTATCTGCTTCAGTTTGTTTCGTTAGCATTTGCAGGAAATGTATTTGGAGTTGCGGTTTCTTATCTGATCCTGCCGGTCGTATCTGATTTATTTGCAGCTCAGACCGGAATCCTGTGGGAGCAGCCCTTTGATATATCGGCAGCGGGACTGACCATGTCCGTCCTGATGGTACTGGTTGCGGCAGTGGCGTATCTGGCGTGCCAAAAGGCCGGGAAACTGGTACCCATCGCAGCGCTTCGAAGCGGTCTGAATACGCATAGCTTTAAGAAGAATTACTGTGTTCTGGACGGAAAGCCGGGTGGCCTAACGTTAAGATTGGCCGGAAAGAGCTTTTTTCAAAACGGAAAATATAATATTATGGTTGCCCTGATTATTACTGTCGTTAGTTTTGCAACGGTTTTTGCAGGAGTTATGTATTATAATATTTCGGTCGATGCGGACAGCTTCATACAGTTGGTCGCAGGTGAGATACCGGATGCGCAGGTACAGATTGAAGTGTCAGGTGCAGCCGCGGGAGAGCAGTTAATGGAAGAGATTTCTAAGCTCCCGGAGATAGAAAAAGTTTATTTTAATGAAACGCTGACCGCGCATCTGGACAGCGGAAGTGAGGTCTATTGTTATGTGATGGAAGATTTTGCAGCATTTGATTATCAGGAAATACTGTATAAAGGCCGGTTCCCGGAGTATGACAATGAGATTGCTATGGGCGGGCTGTTAGCGCAGAAAGAGGAATTGGAAATTGGAGATACGGTTGCTGTCAGTGTTGGCGGTGAGATGCGGGAGTTCTTGATTACCGGCTTCATTCAGGGGTCGAACTATCTGGGCCAGGATGCATGTATGACTCAGGCGGGATGGCAGACGCTGGTTGAAAATCAGATCTTTACCGTGATCTCGATTTTCTGGAAAGAAGGAACAGAAGGGGCAATATTTCTGGAGGATTTGAAGAACCGGTTTACCGGTATTACAGGTACCGCAGAAGTCGGAGAAATTATCAGCTCCAGTATGGCGGTTTATAAAGAAGCGGTTGCCGCACTGACCGCAGTGATTCTGGCAGTGACGGTGGTAATCGTTATACTAACGTTGTATCTGGTGCTTAAGACCAATCTGATTCGCGAAAAAGGGAAGATTGGGATTCAAAAAGCAATCGGGTACACCACCAGGCAGCTGGTGCTGCAAAGCGCGTTATCATTTGTCCCGGTTATACTGATCAGTACGATACTGGGGGGAATCTGTGCGTGGTTTCTGTTAAATCCGCTATTGAGCCTGTTATTTTCCAATTTGGGGATGATGAAAGTCACGTTCACCATTGCACCGCTCCTGTTGATTGGACTGATGACCGGGATTAATGTGATCGGATTTATCGTCTGCATATTGGTTTCGCTGCGGATTAAAAGGGTTACGCCATATACCCTGATTAATGAGTAAATGGTAAAAATCCGGTTGTGAGGAGGCTAAGTATCACTAAAAAGATGGTGTCCCCCCAATATAAGTTTGTACTTATAAAGGGGACGCCATCTTTTCATCTTGAATAAATATTGCAAGAAAGGATAACTTTTGGTGCTGATTGGTTTAATCGCCAGAACCAAATAATCCTTTGAACCAGTCGCCGATATTGCTGAAAAAGCTCTTAATACTGTTCCAGATACCATCGGTATCAACGCTGATCGTTCCCAGCTTATCGCTGATTTCGTCTAATTTATCCTGAATACCGCTCAAGTCAATTTTATCATAAGATCTGGCTAACGAAAGTAATTTCGCCAACTGTTCATCGGTTAAGGTAATTTTGTTAGCTTCTGCAATTTCCTCGATTGTTTGGGTTGCTTCAGCGTCTTCCATGTCATTGATTTCGTCAGCCTGCCGCTTGATTTCATTTACAATACCAGCCGCTTCATCAGAACCGATTTCATCGGATAATTCACCGGTTGTAACTAACTCTTCTGTAGCAACATTCTTGGCATCCTCATCGAGTTCTTCACCCATCTCGTTTTCGTAAGCCATGTAGATTCCGGTCAAAGCGGCTGTACCCGACACGGAGATCGGACTTGCGATGACAATCTCAGCATCGGTGATGCCGACGGTAGTCAGAGCGTTGATATAAACTTCTTCAGTCAGCCAGGAGATATTGTGAAGGGTGAGATTTAAGCCGTATCCTTCTTCCATGACTTTGATGTATACGGATGAGTAACTGGTTGTTCCGATCTTGGATTCACTTATATAATCGAGCAGATAAGCCCTTTCATCTTCGTTAGTTACGATTGTTTCCGGAATCGTACCGTTTCTTTCGACTCCGAAATACCCATAGACTTTATCTCTCTGTGCGTCGGTGTGGTTATAGCCTACGGTAATCATTTCCGTACCGGCTTCGATGTCTTTTACATCAGCAAAGGCGCTGATTGAACTTCCAACTAACATAACCGCAGCTAATGCGAAGCAGCAGACCCTCTTTATTAATTTTTGCTTCATAAACTCCTCCTCTGAATTTTTGTTTACGTATAACAGCAACATTATAGCGCATGGGATATTAATTAGCAATTCCATAATATCCTAAAATGTTTTGTTTCCCATTTTAACATTTTATCATCTAATACGGTTTTTAGTTTTAAAATATTATTAATTAAATCTAAATTATGCTTTAAACATATTCAATCGAAGTACAAGTTATACATATTAAACTGCTAATGGGCAGCAATTGTCTTGATATATGGATTATCAAGTTTGGCAAAAAATCTCCAACCACGCAGTTATGGTTGGAGATCAAAATGATTCTGTCTTGTTCCTAGTGCAACCCACACTAGTCTTCTTTTTGATTATTCCCTGTTCTATAATCTTCTCTTGCCCAATTCGGAGCATTAATAGGACCGGCTTTCGCATTTCCGGTTTTAGCGGCGCCTTGAATTTCCGGTACCTGAGCCTGTTCGTTCTGCGGATGGTGCAGATTTTTATGATTCTCGGTACCGTGATTTTTTGAGTCATAAGGACTCGGTCTTCTCATTCCTGCTTTTGCCATGATTATACCTCCTGTCAGTCGGTAGTTTATGCATCTTGAACAAAAATATACCTCTATTAAATACTTGGCGTCTGGTCTAGAAAAAAGGGAGGTTCCGGCGGGAATGATTTCGGTATCGGCAGATGCTTTAGAATAGTGTTAACTGTTCATCATTGCCCCATTGATAGTTTTCCATGTCAATCCGTCCGTTACTTTTGAAACGGACACCTTCCTTCTCCAGCATTTCACGCTGTTTATCAGCACCGCCAAAAGCATAATTAGGCGTCATGGTACCGGCTTTGTTCACAATTCGATGGCAGGGAAGATTTTGATCTGCCCTTACGCGGCTCATAATGTGACCAACTTCCTGGGCGGCACCGGGGATGCCGGCCATTTCAGCAATTTGACCGTATGTAGCAACTTTGCCGGCAGGTACAGTTGCTACGATTTCGTGTACAGTCTGAATAAATTCCGGGGTTATTTCTTTTTGCATGATTATTACCTGCTTTTAATATATTGTTGTTTACGGTTGATTTACAAAAATAATATGATACCTATAAGTGCTAATAAGAATGTTATTGCGGCGCATCCTGCCATCATGAATATCATGTTTCTGGTTTTATGCTTTTGCTCATGGGCGGCCTTTTGGGGATCGACCTCTTTGTTTTCCATATAAGCCAATATTTCTGAATAGGTCTGGATGTTGTTTTTCTTTTTGAGTTTTTCAACCTTTATCGCAGCAATGAACATAATAATACACAATACCAGTGGAATTATTAATCCGCCCGGATATAAGAATCTGATGACAGGTGCGATCGACAAAGGCATTAATACCATGCTGATTGACATACATGATGACCAAAAGCTAAATTTGTTTTTTTCAACTTCGTTTTTCATAATTTCCACATCTCCTTTAACTAATTCATCTAAAGAAACGTCAAAAAGAACACTCAGGAGTAATAGATTATGAACATCAGGATAACTTTTCTCATTCTCCCAGTTTGAAATTGTTTGTCGTGATACATAGATTTTTTCGGCTAAATCCTCTTGGGAGAGAGAAGTGTGTTCCCGATATTTTTTGATTTGTCTGCTGAGGTTCATTTGTTGTCTCCTTTGCTGAAAGGTTAACTTAAAAGTGATAATTATGCCACCAAAGGTCTTTGACATGGCTGTTTAAACATATGTCAAAGTTGTTTGTCAGGCTTTTGAATTGCCAATGATACTTATAAGGATACAGTAAATTACGTGAATTATCAATATTTTGATCTCATTGGCAAAAGCCGTGAAAGAAAAAGGAACATCAGGGAGACCTTATTGAGCATGACTATATCAATATTCACAAAATTTATAATTGAATATGTATAAAACAATAAAATAATTGTGAATTATAGAGAAAAGTAAATAAATGAGCTTTGAATATTGAAAATAATTTTTATAATTGCTATATTAAAACCGATAAAACAAAAATAATTTTTAAAATGGAAGGAGGAAGGACATACGGTTTGAGTGTGTTCGAAGAGTATGGTTCATTCTAAGACTAGAGCATTTGGAAGCCCGCTGCGATATATTCAGGGGCCGGGTGAGCTTGACCACCTGCCGGATTATACAGGTGTATTTGGGGGAGCTTGTATATTAATTGATCAGTTTTTATATCCTGAGCTAAAGGACCGGCTGGAAAAAGTCTATGAGAGGTGTGAATCTAAGTTTGTAACTGTCTGCTTCGAAGGGGAATGCTGTCAGGAAGCAGTCGAATCAATTAAAGCGGTTGCCGGGGAACATAAAATTTCGGTATTTGCCGGAATCGGCGGAGGGAAGACACTGGATGCAGCAAAGCTCTGCGCCGATGCGATGGGATTACCTGTGATTATTGCACCTACTTCGGCATCTACCGATGCGCCGGTCAGCGAAATAGCGGTGCTGTACACCAGAGACGGAGAGTATACAGGTTCCCGCAAGATGAAGCGGAATGCGGAGCTGGTGCTTGTTGACAGTGAGATCATCATAAAGGCTCCCCGGCGTTTATTTGTCGCCGGAATGGGTGATGCCCTGGCTACATGGTTTGAAGCAAAAGCGTGTGAGGCATCTCATGCACCTAATTACATTGGCACAGGATATACTAGCTGCAAAGCCGGTATGGCAATAGCTGAGATGTGTCATAAGATCCTTTTTGATAATGGTTATGAGGCGTTAGAAGCTCTGGAACAAGGTACCATAAATGATGCTTTTGAAAATGTAGTCGAAGCAAACACGTTACTTAGCGGATTAGGTTTTCTGAATACCGGTCTTGCAGCAGCGCATGGGTTACACTCAGGGCTGACGGTATTGCCTCAGACTCATAAATTCCTGCACGGAGAAAAAGTTGCATTTGGTATCGTGTGTCAATTAGTACTGGAAGACGCATCGAATGATATAAAGGAGGAGACGATGAAATTTATGGCCGGGATCGGACTCCCTGTAACATTAAGACAGCTGGATGTAGAAGAAACAGAGGAAAATATCATGGCAATTGCCAGAAAGACAGTTGAAGAGCCTTTAATCTATCATGAGAATGCAGACATCACCATAGACAAATTATATCATGCTATAATATCGGCCGATAAGCTTGGGAAACAATATATCCATTAGGTTCATCTTACAGGAAGGGGAAAGTGAAAGTGAAAGACTTAAATCGGTTTGCAGATCTTTTTAATTTAACCGGCCATGTAGCAGTGGTTACCGGAGCGGCCGGCGGAAATGGAGCGGGTATTGCAAATGCACTGCTGAATGCCGGAGCTAAGGTGGTGGCAACAGACCTGTATTTCGGATCAGAGGAAGAAAAACAGAATAGTACTTTGAATCCGGAAGTAGAATGCTTGATCATGGATGTTACCGATGAAGACGAGATTGAGCGCATATTTAGAGAAATAAAGAATCGCTTTGGAAAGCTGGATATCCTGGTTAACAATGCCGGAATTATGTATAAAGATCAGGTTGATCATCTGGATATGAAGCGCTTCAAACAGGTTATCGAGATTAACCTGCATGGTGTAGTTAACTGCACAAAGCATGCAGTTCCGTACATGAGGGAAAGTGGTTGGGGACGGATTGTAAACATTTCCTCCTCGCAGGCCTATTTAGCATCGGAAACATATAGTGCTTACTCTGCTTCAAAGACGGCTGTTTCACACCTGACCAGGATCTGGGGTAACGAATTGGCAGAGGAGAATATCTTGGTAAATGCCCTGTGCCCCTGCTTTGTAAAAACGCCGATGATGGAAAATTCTATCAAAAAGAAAGCTCTGGAATTAAATACTGACAGCAGCGGCGGACTTAAATACTTTACTGATTTGATACCGACCCACCGCCTGCTGGAAATAGAAGAAGTGGGAAACTGGGCGGCGGCGCTGTGCGGAACGCTGGGAAATGCTTCTACCGGAGCAAATATTTCAATTACCTGCGGACAGGTAAAACTCTAAAGGATAAGGAAGGGAGAGTTATCTATGAGAAGGAAATGGTTACTACTTTTAATGCTGATACTGGCAGCAGCTTTGATTGCTGGCTGCAATTCCGGGAAATCCGCATCGGAAGATGAGACAATTGTGTTGGAGTTTGGACACTTTCAAACCCCGGGCCATGCGCTTTATATCGCGCCGGAGGAATTTAAAGAGCTGGTTGAAGAAAGAACCGACGGCAGAGTGATTATCAATATTTATCCTGCCAGCCAGCTTGGGTCGGCTCGTGAAATGATGGAGCAGGTATCAATGGGGGCGTTGGATATTACCATGGCAGATGCCTCCGACTGGGGATCTACCTTTGATATTCCGGAACTGGGGGTATTTAACCTGCCGTTTCTGAGTAAAGATCTGGATTCACAATCGGAAATTATCCGAACGATCGTACCCGAAGAGGTGCCAAAAATGCTCGAAGGCTCAAGACTGAGTCTGCTGATGACCTACTCAAACGGCATTCGTCAGCCGCTGACAAAAACCAGACCAATTACCAGTCTGGAAGATATCAAAGGGTTGAAGATTAGGACACCGGAGACGAAATTATATGTTGATCTGTGGAATGCCATGGGGGCGAGTACGGTTACCTCCGCCTGGAGCGAGGCATATACCTTGCTGCAGCAGGGAGTGGCAGATGCTGTAGAAGCTGACGATGTGGGATTGGTCAGTCAGAACCTGCAGGAGGTTGGTTCGTACATGTCGAATATCGGGCATTTGGGGCAGGCTTATTTGGTTCTGATCAATGAGGAAAAATGGAATTCTATTCCGGCAGATCTGCAGGAAATCATTATGGAATGTGCCACAGAGAATCAAGAAAAGCAATTGGCCGACCGTAAAACACTGGGTGAAGAAGCAATGCAGATCATTATTGATTCTGGGGTCGAAGTCAATGATATTTCAGATGAAGAGCGCCGGCGGATGAAAGATGCATGTCAATCCATTTACGATGAATACGCGGATCAATACGGTCTGCAGGATTTGATTGATCGAATGGAAGCAGTAAATATTGTGGAATCCCAATAAATTATGAGGAGGGTCTTTATGAAAACATTTTTAAAAATAGACCGGGTTATTGAACATCTTCAGACCGGTCTTAGTATGGCTTTGTTTATCGGTATTTTAGTATTGGGAAGTATTCAGGTTTTTGGCCGCTTCATATTTAGTTCAGCGCCGCCGTGGACTGAAGAGGCAATGCGGTTTTTGGGAATTTATCTAACCTTTATCGGCTCTTCGCTGACCGTCCGGGTAGATGGACATGTATCGGTGGATATATTGATTGGTTTCATGAAAAATAATAAACTTCGGGCCGGATTATTTATTGTGTCTCGATTGATCTGTGTATTGTTTTTGCTGATGTTCCTGCCATGCTCGCTTGCACTGGTTTCAAGAAGCGGACAGTTCATGGGTGCAGCCATCCGCATTCCTTATTCTTATATTTATCTGGCTGTACCAATTGGTGTAATCATGATGCTTTGTTCCTATGCAAGCACCATTCCTAAATTAGCGAAACAATACAGAGAGGAGGAAAAATAAATGATTATTATCGCAGTAATTGCTTTGTTGATTCTATTAGTAATCGGTGTACCGGTTAGCTTTGCGATTGGCTTATCAGGGCTGCTGGCAATTATCTTTGGCAGCGACGTGCCGGCCTTTATTGCTGTACAGCAGTCGATCCGGGGGATGAATTCGTTCTCCCTGATGGCCGGGCCGCTGTTTATTCTGGCCGGAGAAATATTGGGCGGAGCTCAGCTGTCAAAGCGGATTCTTAATTTCTGCCGGGCGTGTATCTCCCAGCTGCGAGGTGGGATGGGCATGGTATCGGTTCTGGCAAATATGATTTTTGCCGGCATCTCTGGTTCTGGAGCCGCTACTATGAGTGCGGTTGGTTCACTGACCACGCCAGAACTTAAAAAGGCTGGATATGATCGATCTTTTGTTGCCGCGCTGATTGCAGGCTCAGGGGCTTTGGGTCCAATTATACCGCCGAGTACCAATATGATTGTTTTTGCATCGCTCACTGGATTTTCGGTTGGGAAGCTATTTCTGGGCGGTATTATTCCAGGTATATTGATCGGTATCTGTCTGATGATCATGTGCTATCTGTATGCCAAAAAACACAACGTTGATACCGGCAGTGGAACATTCAGACTCGGCGAAGTATGGAAAGCCTTTAAAGATGCTTTCTTTGCGCTGATTACACCGCTTATTATCATCGGTGGAGTAATATCAGGAATTTTTACCGCTACCGAAGCAGGAATTGTAGCGTGCCTGTATGGACTGATCTGCGGCTTTTTCATCTATCGAACCCTAAAGTTAAAAGATCTGGTTGTTATCTTCAAGCGGGCGGCATCAACATCGGCTATGCTGATGATGCTGATGGGGATATCCAGCATTTATTCTTACATATTTGCCAGAGAGAACATTGCCAAGACTATTGAGAACTTTATGCTGTCAGTGACCACTGACCCCACCGTAATGGTTTTGATTATTATAGCGATCATGCTGGTAATCGGCTGTTTTATGGAAACGCTGGCGGCAACAGCTGTTATTCTGCCGATCGTTTATCCGATTGTCATTGCGCTGGGAGTAGATCCGCTGATGTTTGGTGTATTATTCTCAATCGCTACAGTCGTGGGCGGCCTGACTCCGCCGGTAGGCCTGTACCTGTTCATTTCGATGAGTATTGCGGAAGCTGATTTTAAAGAGGCTATTCGTTATACAGCGCCGGTAGTGCTGATTGTGCTGGCGGTTATGTTATTAATTTTATTTGTGCCTCAGATCGTGACATTTATACCTGATTTATTTATCACAGGGTAGGGGGAAAGAGAAAGGAGTTTCATTTTATGCAGCTAACTGTTGAAACTGTCCGAATAAAAGATTTGCAATTCGGAGAGAAAACATACTTTGATGATGGTGTTCTATACGTAAGCAAGGCTGATATACTGGCCTTTGCTGAGGAAGAACCCTGCTTTGATACCTTGAAAATAGATATTACCAGACCAGGTGATTCCACCAGAATTATTAATGTTGTAGATGTTGTACAGCCTCGGTGCAAGGTATCGGGAAATATTGACTGGCCCGGAGTATTAAGTGACGATTACGAGATTGCCGGTTCCGGAGTTACCCGGGCAGTAGAGGGAATGGGCATCGTATTATGTCAGAACAATACCTACTGGTCCAGAAAATGGGGCTCCTTTGACATGAGCGGTGAGTGTGCCAAAATCAATCCCTATGCCAAGATGCCGGAACTGGTTATCGAGCCGCTGACCGATGGTGAAGTTGATTTTCGCGACTACCGTGAAGGTGTCAGGCGAATCGGATATAAAACCAGTATTGTTCTGGCTAAAGCGACAATGGCGGTGGCAGCGGAGGATGCGGAGACATTCGGCAACGAGGCGGAATATCCGGATCTGCCCAGTATTGCTTATTCTTATCAGATTTATTCCAAGCAATATGATACGCAGAATTACCGTGAACCGATGGTGTACGGAAATGCAGTCCCCGATAGTTTACCGCTGATTATGCATCCGACAGAGATATTAGATGGAGCCATCTCGCTCTGCGGCGGCTTTCGCTGTGTGACTACATATGAGATTCAAAATCATCCGATTATTGTTGAGTTGATGCGGAGGCATGGGAAAGATCTTAACTTTGCCGGAGTGCTGATTACAGTTACGTCGGTAGAAGCCAGGCACCGTTATCTGGTATCCAAGATGGCGGCAAGCCTCTTAAAAGAAATGCTTCATGCTGATGGACTTATTGTCACCAAAGGCGTTGGCGGAGCTTCGACTATATGTGTCGGCGCGATTGCCAGCGAGGCGGAAAAGCTGGGAATTAAATCGGTGCCGATTATCCAGATTCTCAACGGCAAGAGCAATTTAGACGTGGAATGTCTGATTAGTGAGCAAAATGTGGATTCCATCGTATGTTCCGGAACCTATTATCATAATTTTGTTCTGCCGCCGGTTGAAACCCTGCTGGGGGGGCCGGAAGATGCACTTTACCTCAGCGGTGATGACGGCGTGATCGGCGGGCACAAAATTGCAACCGGAGAACCGGCTAAAGGGCAGGTGAGCTCCACCTATATGAAACAGGTGGGATTGATGAGTCAAATCGGCTTTTCTTATGGCAAGGCCGTGGATTATTAAAGAAAGGTAGATAACGAATATGAGAGACAATAAATGGCGTGTAGTCTGCTATGTCAATCAGTTTTTTGGTCAGATCGGCGGCGAAGAAATGGCTGGTGTCGGTTTTAGTGTAAAAGATCAGGCGATTGGCCCGGCGATGTTATTCCAGAAGCTGCTGGGCGAAGATTGTGAAGTGGTGGGAACGATTATCTGCGGCGATAACTATTTTGCTGAAAATACGGAAGCGGCAGTTCGGGAAGGGGTTAAGCTGGCAGCGGCAATGTCACCGGATCTGTTTATCGCCGGCCCGGCCTTTAATGCCGGCAGATATGGGATCAGCTGCGGAAATATGGCTGCAGCGATAGGGAGAGAGCTTCAGATACCAACTATTACAGGAATGTATCCGGAGAATCCGGCTGTTGATATTTTCCGCAAGGATACCTATATTGTTAAAACGGCAATACTATCTTCGCAATTGCGGAAAGCAGCTCCGGTTATGGCTGATATCGGACTGAGAGTATTAAAGGGAGAACCGATCGGCAGTGCAGAACTGGAAGGATACATCAAGAGGGATGTCATACTGAATGAAGAGCAGAAGTTAAATGCCGCCGACAGAGCTATCGAAATGGTTCTTAAGAAAATCCACGGAGAGCCATTCAAAAGTGAATTGCTGCCGCCGCACTTCGATGAGGTGAAACCTGCTGCGCCGGTGTCGGATTTAAGTCAGGTGCGGCTTGCCCTGGTAAGTGATGGGGGCTTAATTCCAGAACATAATCCGGATCATTTAAAGCCCAACGGCAGTACCACCTGGGGCCGGTATAACTGGGATGAGCTGATTGCCGGGAAACACTTTGTTATTCATAGCGGATACGATGGAACATGGGTTTTGGAAAATCCCAACCGCCTCTTTCCGGTGGATATCTTAAGATCATACGAAGAGCAGGGGAAACTGGGTTATTTAGATCCGGAAGTGCATGTTGCCTGTGGAAACTGCGCGTCGGTATCGGCATCGAAAGAAAAAGGTGAGAGAATTGCTTTGGCTCTATTGGATAAGGGGATTCAGGCGGCAATTCTAACCTCTACCTGAGGAACCAGTACTCGTTGCGGTGCAACGATAGCAAAGGAAATCGAACGGCTTGGCATTCCGGTCACGCATGTCTGCGCGGTAGTAGATATCGCAAAATCAGTTGGCTCGACGCGGATTCTGCGGGGATTTGCCATAACCTGCCCGGTTGGCAATCCAACTTTGAGTGAAAGCGATGAAAAAGTATCCCGGGAACGCTATACGGCGAAGGCTCTGGATATGCTGACCAAGCCGGGAGAAGCCGGTAAAGTAGAGGATATTCTATAAAGATCATTTAAAAGTGGGGCTTGCCCCTTCAGACTCTTCTGTGTAAAATAAAGATTAAGTCAGAGAAAATGAAGGGGAATAGCCATGGAAGATTGTAAAACAACGGGTACATTTCTAAACCGTGCGGAAGAAAAATTAGATTCATTGTCAAAAAAAGAGCGTCAGACGGCAGAATTTATGATACATAATCAAGAGAAACTCATCTATGCCTCGATCACTGAGTTAGCTGATGCAGTAGGCACCAGTGAGGCGACTGTTACCCGGGTCTGTACAAAATTAGGGTATTCGAGCTTTCAGGCTTTGAAGGTAAGTGTGGCAACCGAATTGGTAACCCCTCAGGAAAAGATCCATGAGGAATTGCAGCCTGATGCCTCGCCTGATGCGATTATTGATAAGATATTCGCCAGTGCCGTGCAGACTCTGACCATGACCCGGAGGTCTTTGGATAGTCTGGCGGTAAGCCAGAGTATCCATGCGATACATAAGTCACGCCGGCTGGTCATTATCGGCAATGGTAATTCGGGTGCTATAGCTATGGATGCCCAGCATAAATTTCTGCGGATCGGCATGAATGTTCAAGCCTATACGGATGATCATATGCAGATGATTGCAGTGGTTTCGATGACCAGTGAGGATGTCCTTCTGGCGATTTCTCACTCCGGCAGTTCCCGGGATGTTGCAGAAGCGATTCAGGTGGCCAGAGAGAAAAAGGCTACGGTAATTACGATTACCAGCAGCGGCAATTCGCCGGTGTCAAAATTGTCCGATATCCGGCTCTATACCCGGTCACAGGAAACGAAATACCGGACCTATGCAATCGCATCGCGAATGGCGGAATTGACCATTATCGATACCCTCTATACTGGAGTAGCGCTGCGCATGGGTGAATCCGCAATCACTAATTTTGAAGCACTGGAAAAGGCCCTTGTTGTAAAAAAATATTAACAATGGAGGCATCTAATGGATAAGTTATTTGGTGTTGATTTTGGTACTGGCGGCTGCAAAGCGACCGTAATTAATTTAGAGGGAGAAGTTTGTGCCAGCGCTTTCCGGGAATATCCTTCGGAGCATCAAAAGCCCGGCTGGTCAGAGCAAGATCCGTCCCTGTGGATTCAGGCTTTGGCAGAGGTGGTAAAAGAGTGTGAAGAGAAGATTCCCGATGGTTTTGACGGGGTATTAGGGCTGGCGGTCACAGCCTCTACCCACAATGCGGTATTATTGGATGAAAACGGTGCAGTGATCCGCCGCTGTATCATGTGGAATGATCAGCGCAGCGGAGATCAGAGCAACCGCCTGCGGGAGCGGTACGGTGACCGGATCTTTGCGGTTGGTATGCAGATGCCGACGCCGACGTGGACTTTGTCCCAGCTAATGTGGATTAAAGAGCATGAACCAGAAAACTATCAGCGTATCGACCGTCTGATGTTTACGAAAGATTATGTTCGCTCCTGGATTACCGGTGATTTTTGTACTGATGTTGTAGATGCGCAGGGCAGTTTGCTGTACGATGCTGTTAACATGAAATGGTCGGAAGAATTATGTGCTATGATTGACCTGCCGGTGTCGGTATTGCCGGAGATCAGACAGCCTAAAGAGGTCGTCGGCTGCGTCCGCAAGGAGATCGCCGAACTGACCGGCCTGCCGGAAGGGTTGGCAGTCATTGCCGGCTGTTCGGATACGGCAGCGGAAGACTTCAGTGCCGGTGCGATCAATGAGGGGCAGATTATCGTGAAGCTGGCGACGGCCGGGAATGTGAATTTGGTTACCAATACCGCCAATCCACATCCAAAATCATTTACCTATCCCTACTCGGTTTCCGGAAAGTGGTATACCGTTACGGCTACGAATAGCTGCGCAGCGGCCAATCGCTGGCTGCGTGATGCATTGTATCCGGCTGAGACGAAGATCTGCGAAGGGGAAGGAACAGATATTTATGAGTATATGGGGGAACAGGCGGCCGGTGTCGAGCTGGGAGCACAGGGACTTATTTTCCACCCATATCTGTTAGGAGAAAGATGTCCGTACTTTAACCCGAATGCCAGAGGCGACTTCTTCGGAATCAGCATGATGCATACAAAGGCTCATTTTGCCAGAGCCCTGCTTGAGGGTGTGGCGTTCAGCCTGTACGATTGTCTGGAGGTCCTCCGGAATTTTACCGATAATATGGAAGACATTGTGATTATCGGCGGCGGTGCCAAGAGTCAGCTGTGGAGCCAGATCGTCAGCGATATATTTGTACTGGAAGTAA
>Ga0153946_1000369_pt1 | contig 19509 bp, 20 predicted proteins | sample TSNJ030MetaG_FD_104751 | JGI IMG/M metagenome (GOLD analysis project Ga0153946, IMG submission 104751) | Attine ant fungus gardens microbial communities from New Jersey, USA - TSNJ030 MetaG | ecosystem: Host-associated > Fungi > Mycelium > Unclassified | place: USA: New Jersey, Wharton State... | reverse complement strand
TTTAAGAGTAATATCTACTCGTCCGGTAGGCACTTCCCGGTTTTGTCTGATCGTTATATTCAAGACACGCTCCTCCGCCAGCACCTGTTGAAATTCCTCGTAGGACAGTTCCTGTCTGCGCTGCTGCGCCTGATTGGTGAACCAGAATGCGGCCAAAACCACTGCTACCAGAATCAGCAAGGTAATGCCATTTATGCTTGCTCCTCTTTTTTTGTCCAATCTTTTATACTCCTTCCTATTCTACTCCCTCAACTACACCGATATACGGCAGATTGCGGTATCTCTGCATATAGTCCAGGCCATATCCCACGACAAATTCATCCGGGATTTCGAAGCCAACGTAATCTACGTTCACCTCACAGACACGACGGTCCGGTTTATCAAGCAATGTACAGAGTCCCATACTCTTAGGTCCTCTTTTTTTCAATATATCCATTAAATAAGAAAGCGTCCGCCCGGAATCGACAATATCTTCCACAACGATAACCTCTTTTCCTTCCAATGTTTCATCCAAATCCTTAGCGATCTTTACAATTCCGCTGGAAGCCGTTCCGTCACCATAGCTGCTGACACTCATGAAATCCATCGAAACCGGAACACTGATACGTTTCGCCAACTCACACATGAAAAATACACCACCCTTTAATACACAGATGAGGTGTACCTGCTTACCGGCATAATCTTCACTGATCTTTTTTCCCAGTTCCTCTATTCTTTTATCTACTTTTTCCTCCGAAATAAGTACTTTAATTTTCTCTTTCATCTTTCTCCTCCGTTATATCGTGTATTTCTATTTCTAATATTTTTTTTGTATACTCATTGACCTGGTATGCCATACTCCGCCGGTACCCAACAATCCATAAGACGTGGTTTCCTTCTGCAATCAGCAGGATCTGTTCACGTTCTTCCTGAGGGATCTTCTCATTGATAAAGAAAGATTTCAGCTTCTGGCGACGGCCCTTTGTATCGATCACGATATAATCTCCCGCTTCTCTTGTCCGTATACTGACATCACTCTTTATTATATCATAATCAAACTGCTTCGTGTAGAGTTTTTCGCTTGTTTTACCGCCCTTGGCGATGGCATCCTTTACCTGTGTACGCACCAATTGATTTCCAATCCGCACTTCCTGATTCAAAGGCAGCTCTATCACTGCCATAGAAACGTCGATTTGTCGTTCTTTCACAAATCGAATCCCCTCATAACAGCGGATCGCTTCAATCTGATACGGCAGCTGCACCTTACGGCCAACCTGGAGGTCCATCAGCGCTTCTGCACTTTCCAGATGCACTCCGCCGATATCCCGCCCAGCCCTGGCCAGCGTCTCGAGGATCCGCTTAAGAAGCATCCGCCGGATAATCTGCGGCGCTGCCTCATAAGGCGCTTTCTTTAAGATTATTTCCGCTTCCTTGATAATTACACAATTCTGATAGAATAAATCGATCTGCTGCTCCAAATATTGCTGAACCTCGCGCAGCTGCTCCATCGTATGCGAGATATGCGGCACCGTTTTTATATTTACGCCATCCTCCAGAACCGGGATCACGCGATTGCGGATCCGGTTGCGGGTGTAGCCATCACTACTGTTGGTTTCATCCTGACAATAGCTGATCCCCTGCTCCGCCAACCAGTTCTCAATCTCCTGGCGGGTGACACATAGCAGCGGGCGGATCATCTGCTCCTTCACCGGATGCATTCCTCCCAATCCTCGAAGTCCCGTTCCCCGCGCCAGATTCAGCAGCAGGGTCTCAGCGTTATCATTCTGATGATGAGCCAGTGCGATCTTCGTCCCACCGGTCTTACGCAATTCTTCAGCAAATACCTCCCGGCGCACTTCCCGTCCCGCTTCCTCTTCTGACCGCCTCCGCTCTCTGGCGATTTCTTTTATATTTTTATGATAAATTATGCAAGGGATATTCAGCTGTTCGCATAGCTGCTTTACAAATGCTTCATCGGCATCTGCCGCAGAGCCGCGCAGGCCATGGTTGACATGCACACCGGTAAGCCCCAGCTGCAGATCCTGCTGCAGCTGATGCAGCACGAAAAGAAGGCATACCGAATCTGCTCCTCCCGATATACCCACAATTACTTGATCTCCCGGCTCCAGCATATTCCATTTTTTTATATATGCCGCAATCTTATCAAACATCAATTTCTTCCCTTTATTACTCAGTCTATCTTTCTATACTACTATATAGTTTTCTCCCGGAAAATGCAAGCCCCATGTCTTACAGACCCCATATTCCCACTACCAGTACGGTCATATCATCAATCGGAACCTCGCCGCTGGCTTTTAGTACCTGTTCCATAATGAAATGAGCCATCTCTTTCGGATTGACCATATCCGCTTTCTGCAGTATTGCATCCATCAGCATTTCCTGCTGTCCTACCGGCAGCGCATCCAGTACACCGTCGGTTACCATGACTACATAATCACCATCTGAAAGTCTGCGCTCAACACACTCTACTTCCAGTCCCTGAACTACTCCGATCGGCAGACTGGTAGAATGGATTCTTTCAATCAGCTGATCATGTTTGATAAAAGTTGTTGATGCCCCTACTTTTAATATCTCGCAGAGCCCTTCATATAGATCAAAGGTACTCATATCTATCGTTGAAAAACGTACTTCCTCTCTTCCCATCACCAATGCCGTATTCATCATCTGTACCGCTGTTTCCTTGGGAAATCCGGCATCCAGAAGTTCCTCCAGCATTTCAACGACCATTGCACTTTCCTTGAATGCCGCTTCACCAGAACCCATTCCGTCAGACAGAATCGCTCCCTGTATGCCGCCGGGGAGCTCTTTTAAAAGGAAGCTGTCACCAGATATTTTATTACAGCCTTTCCCGATCTTGGCAACACCCTGAAGCGTCTGGTAGCGCGGTCCTTCCATGGAGATAATAGTACAATAGTCTTCACCCAATACCTGCCGTTCGTCCTTTTCCAGAATCATGTTCCGTCCAGTCGTAATACTGATGATATCGGCAATTTCTCTGGTACTGATGCAGTGACCCTTTCCAGCTTTCCCGGTGACATGAATTTCATACCTGCCGTTCGGAGTCATAAAAAACACCGTACTGAGAACCCGGACTCCAATTCGGCGAAGCCGCTGTTTCAGCTTTTTTTCGAGAATCTCATCGGAAAATATGCTGGCATCCAATTCGCGGGTCGCATGCTGGATCATCCGGGCGAAGGTATCCAGTTGTGTTGCACAACCCTCCCGGTTCTGGACAATCCGGTTATTCCATGCCATCGACTGTTTCGCCTCCCCAAAAGCTTCCAGCGTTTCCCGCAAAAACCGGGGCGCCAGAATACATTTTTTCTGAAGCTTTCTGCGAATCTCAAGATTCAGATCACTCCCGTGGTCTTCCGCCGCGTGAAGAATCTCATAGATCATCTGATAGACCGATATACTGTTTTCCACAATGCACTCTTCCTTTTTATCACATCCGGCACAGACCTTCTCCGACACCTTTTCAAAGATACTCTCGATTTCATCCTTGGTAAATGTTCCCCGTACATCCTCCAGGCGCAGAAAAACCTGTGATAAATGCTGAATAGACGTAGTAAACTTGTCCATCTGCGTTATATACGGGTTATTTACTATCTTATGCCCTTTCTCTGTATAATTCATATACACTCCCTCTAATCCTGTTATTGTAATGTAATCCGCTCTGCAAACCGCCGGAGGGTTTTTATTTCATAGGACGCAATTTCCTATGAAATAAAAAAGCTTCAAGAAATTTTCATCTCTTAAAGCCATCTTTCGTACATGCGTTCTTTATTATCAGTCGTGTATAATCTAATTCTATTTACTCGCCTTAAACAGCGTCTCATCTTTATAAGCCAGACCCAGCTTTTCTCTTGCCACGCTTTCTATATATTCATCGGAACCTACGTAGTCCTTTAATCCTTCAATCTCGTCTGCACGTCCTTCCTCATCATCGATCTGCGCCTGCAGATCCGCCTTCTGCGCATCATACTTCGCCTGCTTGTCGCTTAGTGACAACATATTTACAGATACCACAGCAACCAGCATAAGAATAATCATACTAACTAACACCATACTTCTCTTATGGCGCTGTATGTATTTCTTCGGTTTTCTTTTTCGATTCTGATTCTTAATACCTGCCATACGCTAATCCTTAATTCATTTATCGTTCTGTATTATTTAATTCTATAACGTTTCGAACGATTAATCAATAGTTTTTTTATACCTTGTGTAATAACTGCCGTTAAGATCATCCCTGCCGTAACTCCTAAAACGAAAAACCACCGGATACTTCCATCACTCGTCTGATACAACTGCATAAACAAATAAACCGCTGTTGCCAGCCAGAAGACCAGGTCTTCCAAGGTAACTGCTAATAAATTATGCCGGATCAGTCTCCGAAACACCCGTATACATGAGTATACCGTAACGACAATAACACCCGATAAAGCAGCATGGATAAAAAATCCAAATTCCGTTCCAATTCCGAGCATATCTGCACCTACTTAAATAGTTTCGATAGGAATTTCTCTCCCTTTTTCCCCTGGATATTCATATCCGAGTATGCTATTGTATCAATGTTGCCCGATAAATCCACTTCTCCCTTTTCGAGGTTCAGCCGGTTGACGTGCATATCGCTGCCTTTTACCATCAGCATTCCTTGTTCGGTCTCCAGCAGTACTTCATTTAAATCAAAAGATAATACATCCAGTACACCAGTCACCAGACTTGTCTTGCGACTATTTATTACTAATTTGTGATTTTTCTGTCCCTGTCTTTCTTCCACTTGCCTTCACAACCTTCCTCTCATATTCCCGAATTATGCCTTATCGACCATTAGTAGTTCAATTAGCAGCCTTATTGACCCTTAGCAGCTCAATAAGTATGCGTTCTTCATATTCTATGAGAGGTTGTTCAAAAATATGCCTGTTCTCAGTAAGACAATCCTAAAGATAGCGGTAAAGTTCCTGCGCTTCATCTTTTTTAGTGGTATCCCTGATATCCAGAACCTCAACTTTTGCCGTCTTGGTTCCGAACTGGATCTCGATGATATCTCCGGATTTCACCTTTACCGACGCTTTGGCAGATTTCCCATTAACCAGCACCCGCCCGGCATCGCAGGCCTCATTTGCTACCGTTCTGCGTTTGATCAGTCGGGATACTTTTAAAAACTTATCTAATCTCATCTTCCCTGCTCCTTGCTGCTGTAAGGGTCTGTCGGAAAATACACTGCCAAATCTTACAGGTTATTTTCCGACAGACCCTAATCTAAAAGTGGAGAGCAAATCGCTCTCCACTTAATTATAAAGATTTATCGTCCTATTAGTTTACAGCATCCTTTAAAGCTTTACCTGCTTTGAACTTAGGTGCTTTGCAAGCTGCAATCTTCATGGTCTTGCCAGTCTGCGGATTTCTTCCTTCTCTAGCAGCTCTTTCAGATACTTCGAATGTACCGAATCCTACTAACTGAACTTTATCACCTTTCTTAAGTTCTTCTGTAACAACATCGATAAAAGCTTTTAAAGCCTTTTCTGAATCTTTCTTTGATAATTCTGCCTTGTCGGCAATTGCTGCTACTAATTCCGTTTTGTTCATGGATAATTTCCTCCTCTTAATTTAACATAGATTACATTCCGAATCTTGGATAATGCTCTATTTCATTTCTGAGCAGGCTTCATACCTATCTTTTGTATGAATGTCGCCCTTATTAAAGTTATACTCGGTTCTCATGTATTTGTCAAGCAAAATTCGCGATTTCCCCCCATTTTAAAGGGGTTGAGGCACTTTCGGCTACCTGTTTACCAGATTATACCCTCAATCACATCCAAAATCGCTTTACCGAGTACTGCCGACCTTTTTTGCGCATCTTCAATCGAATTGCCGCGCACACCTGAGTAAAACTTAATCTTAGGTTCGGTTCCCGACGGTCTGATACAAATCCACGCATCATCGCTCAGTTCGTAGTAAAGCACTTCGGAAACCGGCAGGCCGGTTCCGGTCACTTCACCGGTTACCATATCCCGGATGGTTTCCGCACCGTAATCACGGATCTTCAGAACTTTGGCAGTGCCGATCTTCTGAAGCGGTTCACTCCGCAGTGTCTTAAGGATCGTCTGAATCTTCTCCAACCCCTCAATCCCCGCCATTGTCAGTGCCTGAGTATCTTCTTTATAGTAACCGTACTTCTCATACATGTCCATCATAGCATCCCATAGGGTCTTGCCCTGAGTCTTATAATAAGCCGCAGCTTCGCAGAGTGCCATGCTCGCTACGATCGCATCCTTATCTCTGGCATAAGTTCCGATCAGGCATCCGTAACTCTCTTCAAATCCGAAAAGATACTCGCCCTTGCCGCTGGTTTCAAAACCTAGTATCTGCTGCCCTATGTATTTAAAGCCGGTCAATACTTCAATCACCCCTGCGCCATATTCCTTTGCAACCGCATCAGCCATGTTCGAGGTCACTATCGTCTTAATCAGGTAACCATCTGTAAATCCTTTCAGCGCCTGACGCTGTCCGATCTCATAATCCGCCAGCAGGCATCCGGACATATTTCCGGTCAGTTCCCGATATTCTCCCGTCTTCGCATCTTTGACATAGACACCCAGCCGGTCGGCATCCGGGTCGGTCGCCAGAACCAGATCGGCATCAACCTCTGCTGCCAGTTTTAGGCCTAATACAAAAGCTTCTTTCGCCTCCGGATTCGGATAAGACACCGTCGAGAAATTCCCATCGGGAAGCTCCTGCTCTTTGACGATATAAACATTTTCAAAACCTAATTCTTTCAGCACCCGCCGCACCGGAATGTTACCGGTACCGTGAAGCGGACTGTACACGATTTTAACGTCCTTACCCACCGCATCAATAGCATCCTGATGAAGCACCTGCTTTTTCAGTTCATCAATATATGCATCATCCATCTCAGCTCCAATCACTTCATAGAAGCCGGTCGCTTTTGCCGTCTCGAGGTCCATCGTCTTGGTAGTCGAATAATCTTCCACGGCTTTCACTTCCGTCATGATTCCTTTATCATGAGGCGGTGTGATCTGAGCACCGTCTTCCCAATATACCTTATAACCATTATATTCAGGCGGATTATGGCTGGCGGTAATGTTAATGCCGGCAATACAGTTCAGATGTCTCACTGCAAATGACAGTTCCGGTGTTGGGCGCAGCGATTCGAATACATATGCCTTAATTCCGTTGGCTGCCAGACAGAGCGCCGCTACATCAGCGAACTCCGGCGACATATTACGGGAATCATAAGCAATTGCCACACCACGGTCTTTGCCGCCGCTTTTTACAATATAATTAGCCAGTCCCTGAGTTGCCTTGCGAACCGTATAGATATTTAAACGGTTGCTTCCTGCGCCGATAACGCCGCGCAAACCAGCTGTCCCGAATTCTAAATCTTTATAAAACCGTTCTTTCACTTCATTCTCATCCAGTGAAATTCCATTTAACTCTGCTTTTGTTTCGATATCAAAATAAGGATTGGTCATCCACTCTTCGTATTTTTTTCGGTAATCCATTCATGTCCCTCCTGATCATTCATTTCCTCCATTATACATCACTCATTTATAAATGAAAAGCAAATATATTCTTTAAAAATTGCCGTTTTTCTTCGACCTGCTTAATCGAAATCTGTAACTTTTCCACACTTTTGGCCGGGATCCACGCCTTATTGGAATTATAATAGGTATTGGAACTCTTCCAGAATTTCTCCGGATAAGCCAGGCGGATTGCCAGATAGTGCATTTCTTCTTCCGCAAGATGGCGGATTTTCCCGTATTCTCCGATCATCTTATTGCCCAGCTGCTCATTCCAGTGATGCTTTTCCATCACTTTGCGCAGGAAATAGTATAAATCCGATGCCTGTATATCGACATAGAAATGCTCAAAATTAGTCGTTGCTATTCCCTGCCCGGTGAATAAAACATTATGATAATTATACTCCCCGTGTACAAGCATACCCTCTGCAGCACTTTTTTGACTTAATGCTTTATATGCAGAATCCTCCAGACAGTCAATCGCCCCCTTGGCCCACTCATACATGTAATCAAAGCACTCCAAAAAAGCCAGCTCAAAATCACCTTTCGGTGTCTTATTGCGGATAAAGGTTCGGGTCTTGTTCATTTCCCGGTTATGCCTGACATATTCATCCATCAGATCGATGCCGCGGAAATCTTCAATTGGTTCGGAGAATACCATAGCATTGTGAATCCGCGCAAGATTTCTGGTTGCTTCAAGGATTTCTCCTTCTTTGCGGACATCGCATTCCCGACCGTTGAACCAGTGCCGCAGCATATATTTTGACCCATCCTCCAGCGCACTGATGATTTCCCCTTCTTTATTTTCAACCGGACGGTCGACCATTTTGTAACCGCGGTCTTCCATCAATGTATACAATTTACAAAGCATAGGAACACGTTTATTAGAAAACTTGGATTCTTTCAGTAATAACAGCCCCTGATTCGTATCGCATAAAATAGCACCCCTCGTCCTATGGGTGCTGCTTACTTCTATATGATATTGATCCAATACATTTAATTCATAATCCTTCATTTTAAGCCCCCTGTACTCCTATTTCTGACAACGTATTCTTTTCTACTATATGTACTTTTACTGTAAAATATGAGTTTATTAGAACATAAAAATAAGGCCGTTCCAGCAGCCTTATTTTGGGTCAATGATATCAAACTTATGCACCCGCTCCAAGAGAGCTTCTTTTTGATTTAATTCCGGATCTTCCAGTACCTCTTCCATTAGTCGGTTCAATGTCTCACCGATAAGTTCTCCCTGTTCCATACCTGCTTCAAGCAGATCTCTACCGGTTATCGCCAGGGTCTTTATGGATACACATTGCTTCTGCTCTTCGATTTCATGAAACAGTGCGGCGATATCAGCGATATTCTTAAGCTTTTCATCCCGAAGATATTCACTCTGGGCCAGCGTATCAGCCTTGCGCACTTCAAGGTAATAAGGGAACATATCCGTTCCGATCTTGTTAACAGCGCGCCGCACCAGATTGGCTTTCGCCGGCATCCGGTAGTCGTGATAGCGAATCAGCCGGACTACCTTGCGGAGTGTATCATTATCGAATTTCAGCCGCCGCATAACTGTTTCCGCAATTTCCTCACTGACTGCAGCATGTTTTTTAAAATGCGCTACCCCATTTTGATCAACTGTTTTCATCTCAGGTTTCCCCATGTCGTGAAACAGCATGGTCAGCCGCAGGATTTTATCTCCCCGGATCAATTTCAGTGATTCAATCGTATGATCTCCGACATTATACATGTGGTGCGGCGTCTCCTGCCCGGTCGTCATCAATGGATTGAATTCCGGCAGGATCACATCGGTAATCCCCAGTTCATATAAATCCCGAACCTTTTCCGGATGCACCGAAACCAACAGTTTGATCAGTTCTGCCCGAATCCGCTCCGCACTGATATTCGCCAATGTCGGTGCCAGTTCCCGAATCGCCCGGCGGGTTTCCGGTTTGATCGTAAAGCCCAATTGCGCCGCAAATCGTACCGCCCGCAATATTCGCAGTGCATCTTCTGTAAAACGTTCCTGTGCATTTCCGACACAGCGAATGATTCCGTTTTTCAAATCAAACGAACCACCGAAAATATCCACTAATCCTTGCTCTTCATTATATGCCATGGCATTGATGGTGAAATCCCGGCGCAGTAAGTCCTCTTCCAGACTTCTGGTGAATTCAACCCGGCTTGGGTGCCGGCTGTCCTCGTATGTCCCGTCGATGCGGTAAGTGGTTACTTCAAACCCTTCCTTTTCCAACAGAACTGTAACTGTACCATGTTCAATTCCGGTATCAAAGGTGCGCCGGAACAGACTCTTGGTTTGCTCCGGTGTCGCCGAAGTGGTAATATCCCAGTCTTCCGGTTCCCTGTTTAAGATCGAATCCCGGACACAGCCGCCTACCGCATAAGCTTCATATCCCGCATTCTGAAGGGTTACTATTATTTTGTTTACTTTAGAAGGTAATCTGATCTTCATGCACTGCTCCTCTTATAGCTTTAAGTCTTCCCTGATTTCAGACTGCTATTAACTTTCATTCAAACTACCGTTTAATTATATCGGCTTTCCCCTCAGACCTCAACCCAAATAACATCTTTGGGCAGATCTTTTCAACATATACCGCACGCTAAAAGTCCTGACTCTTGAAAACATTTCATTTTCTCCTGCCAAAACTTTATTCCGCTGCACATTGCTGCATCGCTCATTATTTTTTCATCTTTTTACGATGAAATACTGCTGCAATAACTATTGCCGCCCCCAGTAAAATAGTCAGGAGCATCACCCTTCTGGAGCTCTTGCGTGATACGGACTTTTCTGTGGTTTCCTCGGATGTTTTCTGAGCTGCAGAAACCTTATGATCTTCCGCATCTCTAACTGCAGACGTTTCAACTTCACCAACTTCATCCACCGCTTCTGCCAATTCCATCTCGACTGCCGCTGCTGCCTGCGATTTCTGTACAATTTGCTCCGCAGCCCTTGCATTGATATAGGTGGATAATGCTACTGCAGCAGTCAGTATCCCAGCCAGCATCCAGTGTAAAGGTTGCCTTAACTTCATAGTTTTTTCCTCCTAGTATTACCATAATCGCCATACTACTATAATAATAAGACATTTTCAGTCACTGTTTATATGGTATCATATGGTAAATAAGAGGAATATTCTACCTTTTTTTAACAAGAAAGAATCACGTTTACGTGATTCTACGCCTGCGGCGTGTTGCTGACAAGCAACATCTTCCTCTAAACCGCAGTGCGATCCCCCGGAGGGTTTTTATTACATAGGACGCATTTTCCTATGAAATAAAAAAGAGAGCCTGCCCCAGGTACTCCATTAAAGTACCCGGACAAGCTCACGTTCAACCATATCTCATTAGTAAGATTTACCCCAGTAAGCCATGTGCTTCGCAGGCTTGCCGCAATAAATACATTTATCTGCAATCATATCCTCATCTTCGATAAGGCAACGGGTCGAAGCACCTCCGGTGGAATATTTCACTTCACCTTCACACTCTTCATCGCCACACCAGCAGGCTTTGATAAAGCCGCGGTTGCTTTTGAACTTTTCTACCATTTCATCCAGTGATGCAGCAGTATCAATGTGCTCATTTAAAAACTTCTCCGCTCTGGCGTACATATCACTCTGAATAGTTTCCAGGATTTCACGAAGTTTCACTGCGATTTCATCCATCGATACGACAATCTTCTCACGATTATCACGGCGTACTACAACTACCTGATTATTTTCTATATCTTTCGGTCCGATTTCGATACGTGTCGGAATTCCAACCATCTCCTGCTCGCTGAACTTCCAGCCCGGGCTCTTGTCAGAATCGTCAATCTTGACGCGATATCCGGCTTCCTTCAATTCATCCAGCAGCGCATTGGCACGATCAAGTACTCCTTCTTTATGCTGCGCAATTGGAATGATCCGGCATTCTACCGGTGCTACATGAGGAGGCAGTACCAGCCCGCTGTCATCACCGTGAACCATAATCAGAGCTCCAATACTCCTGGTCGACCATCCCCAGGAAGTTTCGTATACACTTTTGAGCTGATTGTTTTTATCTACATATTTAATATCGAATGCATCCGGGAACGCACTTCCGAAGAAATGACTGGTCGCTGACTGGAGCGCCTTTCCATCATGCATAAGTGCTTCAATTGTGTAGGTATCCTGAGCGCCTGCAAATTTTTCATTGTCCGCTTTTCTTCCGGATACGAAAGGAATTGCCAGAGTCTCCCGATAGCAGTCTTCGTATACATGAAGCATCTGGATCGTCCTCTCCTCCGCCTCCTCATAGGTCGCGTGAATGGTGTGTCCCTCCTGCCACAGGAATTCTCTGGAACGCAGGAACGGTCTGGTCGTCTTTTCCCAGCGGAGCACTGAATTCCATTGGTTCCATACCTTCGGCAGATCCCGGTACGACTGAACTGTCTTACTCCAGAGATCGCAGAATAATGTCTCCGAAGTCGGTCTTATACAGAAGCGCTCCTGCAGTCTTTCCATACCGCCATGGGTCACCCAGGCTACCTCCGGTGCAAATCCATCAACATGATCGGCTTCCTTTTCCAGAAGTTCTTCCGGAATCAACATCGGCAGGGATACATTTTCTACTCCTGTCGCTTTGAACCGCTTATCCAGATCCGCCTGAATCAGCTCCCAGATCGCATAACCGTTCGGCAGATAATTCAAGCACCCCTTAACACTTGAATAATCGCACAGCTCCGCCTCGCGCACCACATCCGTATACCACTGCGCAAAGTTTTCATCTCTCGATGTAATCGACTTTACTAATTTCTTTTCGTTTGCCATAATAATCTGATCTTCCTTTCAAATTTTATTCTGTGGCCGGTCTTTTGCCATATATCTATATTTCCTGGATGAAGCAAACATTTCAGGTAACAAGAAAGAATCACGTTTACGTGATTCTACGCCTGCGGCGTGTTGCTGACAAGCAACATCTTCCTCTAAGCCGCAGTGCGATCCCCCGGAGGGTTTTTATTTTATAGGACGCATTTTCCTATGAAATAAAAAAACCGCCACATTTCCTTTCCCGCAAGGGACCGAAAAATCGGCGGTACCACCCTAATTAACCGCAATTCACCTGCAGTTCTCTTTAAACACCGTTAACGCCGGTTCTACGCCGCACTTTCATACGGCAGCTCCAAGGTAGGTTCCATGCATTTCCTGCAAGAGCCTTTCACCGGTGTGGCTCTCTCTCTGAATCATTCTCCGCATGTACTGGTCCTCTTCTCCGCTAAAAGAATCATAATTTAACCGTTATTCTAATAGAGTTTTCGACGTTTGTCAAGAGCTAATTCTTATTTACTGTAAGATTCTGAACTAATTAGAAAATAGGGTTATGAAGCATATAATTTAATAATTGGAATTATGATATAGTAAAGCGATTTGACAAAGACTATTACAGACGCTAAAATTAATGTTATAATTTTTTTCTGTATTATTAAGGAGCTGCATTTGAAACCAATAATTCTCTATGAAGACAATCATATTATCGTCTGCCGGAAACTGCACGGCATCGCTACCCAGAGCCGCCGCCCATCTGAGCCGGATATGGTCAGCTTGCTGAAGAACCATCTCAATGATAACCAGTCCGAAAAAGGAGAACCTTATCTGGCGGTCATTCACCGTCTGGATCAGCCGGTCGAAGGCATCCTTGTCTTTGCCAAAACTCCTTTCGCTGCAAAGGAATTGAACAAACAACTGCAAAGCGGCAGTTTCGGTAAGCATTATAAAGCGTTACTATGCGGAACTCCTCCTAAGGCTTCCGGCATCTTAATTGACTACCTCGTCCGCGACGGCCGCTCTAATTGTTCCAGGGTCTGCCTCAATGAACCCGACGGTAAAAAAGCGGTTCTTAATTACCGTCTGTTAACCGATTTCTTTTCGATGTCTGCAGATATCGCAGCAGTTGAAATTCTGCTGGAGACCGGACGGCATCATCAGATCCGGGTTCAAATGGCACATTTGGGCTGCCCGATTATGGGTGATACCAAGTATAATACCGTTCCGTATCCAACCGGCCAGAGATGCCCTCTGGCATTATGTGCTTACCGGTTAGAATTCCTGCACCCAAAAACTAAAAAACAGATGTCATATAAAATGACACCTGCCTTTTATTCTGTATAATCCGGATACTGCTCCCCGCATACTGTAAGCCAGCAGCATTCTTTGCAGACCTGCTGCCACGCGCCGGTCTGCAGCAACCTATTGCTTATTATTTTCTGGAAATCCTGCCATCTGATCAGTTGATGATCGGTCAAGCCGCATAATTCCAGGCATTTCGCATCATATTGCTCTACCTTTTTCTGGGTCTCACACACGCCGCTGCGGTTATTCGGACAACAACTGCACAATACATCGGCAGTAATTCTGAGACAGATTTCCTGCTTCGGGTCATTGGTCAGCTGCGCCGTTACCAGATTCATATTTCTGACAAACTTATTGTCATAGCCATAACCAATATAATGAGCGATGCATAATCCATGATGCGGTCTGATATAAAGCATAAAGCAATTCTCCTTACTGATTATTCAACTGCTTACGCAGAACCGGTCTTAACCGGTTGATTAAAACAGCACTCAAAATCGTCTTGACCAGATCCCCCAATAAAAACGGAAGCAGGCAGGCTGTCAGCGCCGCCGCCACACTTGTCGTTCCGGTCACAATCATAAACCACGGTATCCCGATCAGATATGTAATCGACCATCCGGCATACATCGCCAGAAACAGCACCCTAATTGAAGAACCAAACCGGTCAATAATAATTCCCGTCACAAAAGCACAGACAACGTACCCGATGATAAATCCCCCCGTCGCTCCCATCACCCATCCAAGCCCGCCAGTAAAGCCGGAAAATACAGGCATCCCAATTGCCCCCAGAATAACATATACGATCTGACTTAGCGTCCCATACCTTGTCCCCAGCAAACCAACCGACAAAAATATTGAAATATGCGTAAAATTAACCGGCACCGTCCCTATTGGAATCGATATCTGTGACAGCACCGCACTAAGTGCTACAAATAGAGCACACAGTGCCATGTTTACTGTTTTCATTTTAGCCTTCGTTTGTGCTTGCATATTCAAATTTCCTCCCAATTCCATTTTCATACTAGCTATTGTATATTATGCAAGCTCTATTGTCAACTTATCTTTTTTATCAGTTAACATTTATATTTTACTATTCCGCTGTTACTGCCATCTCAATATCCCCGGCACTGACAGTATAGCTGCTGCCCTTTTCCAGTTCCGATGCCGAGAACATAAACCAGCTGGACTCCTTTTCTGTCTCAAAAGACAGCAGCTCATTTCCTGATTCATCTGATACTGTAAGCGTAGTTCCAACTGCAATGGTCGAATCAAATGTTCCGGTGATAAATCCCTGAGTAGAATCAGCACTGGCAGTCTGAGCCATAGAAGGTGTGCCGACACTTAGTATGCTTCCGCCGGTAATGATCAGATCTTCATCAAAGTCAAAGGTTCCATTTCCACCCATTACCGGACCCTGTACGGTCAGCGTGCCGCCGCAGACGGTAATCTGACCGTTCGCATCGATACCGTCTCCGGAAGCATTGACGTTAATCTCTCCGCCGTTAATTTCCAGTACCGCTCCCTGCGACTCGCCCATCCGAGGTTCTTTGCCGTTGGTCTCCGATGACGCCTGAGCTGCGTTGATACCATCATCTGTCGCCTTGAGGTCGATGTTGCCGCCGTTGATAGTCACAGTATAACCTTCCAAACCTTCATAACTGGTATCAATTGTGATAGCTCCGTCATTAATAACCAGTTCATTGTCTGCATGCAATCCGTCATCGCCGGTGCTGATCATCAGAGAACCACCGTTCACGGTAACCGTGTCATTACTATGCACGGCATCATCGCATGCGTCGATACTCAACTCCCCATCTGCAATAACTAAATCAACATAAGACTTTAAGCCCTTCGTACTGGCGGTATCTTCCGTAGTTTCATCCATGTCCATCTGATCGCTTCCGCCGGGGCCTCCACCGCGTCTGCCTTCCCCCGGCATTCCTTCATTTTCACTGCTTTGTTCCGCCGCCCCGCTACCGCCGCCAGAGACAATATTATAATCTCCGGCATTAATGCGAAGCAGAGTTTCCGCCTGAATCCCATCAGTTCCGGAAATAATATCAAAGCTTCCGCCGTCGATAATAATATATCCTTTGTCACTTTCCTCGATATTAGTCGCCTGCATGCCATCACTGCCGGATGTGATAGTAAACTCTCCGTTTCTTATCATAATGCAGTCCTTGCCGACAAGACCGTGATTGGATGCGGAAATATTGTAAGTCCCGGAGATAAATTTTAATTTATCTTTGCATTGTATTGCATTTTTGTAACTTCCGACCACCTGCAGGCTTCCGGTTCCATTAAAAACAAGATCATCTTTTGCATAGATAGCAGCATTATTCCGCTCGATATTCTCCGCCTCGGCTTCACTGTCCGAGACCGAATTGATCGTTCCATCGGCCAGTGTAATGATGGTATCACCCTGCTGGATATCAATTGCGGCAAAATCCATCGAAGTGATCGATACGCCGTTTAATACCAGCCGTACGCCGCCTTCGGTTACATTTACGATAATTCGCCCATCGGACAGTTCTCCAGAGAGTACATAAGTCCCTGCTGAACTGATTGATATCGCCGATCCCGAGGTGGTCACCCCCGATCCGTCAATATCGGCCGAATCTCCAGTCAAATGAATAGTCGTGGCATTTTCTTCTGACCACGAGTCGTCCAGCTCTTCCTCGTTGTATTCCCCTTCCTCAAGCATCACCGTGCTGGTCGATGCATGTTGATTTTCTTCGGCCGTGCCACTGGTCTCCACACTTTCAGTACTCTCTTTGCTGCCTGTGTCCTTTGAACATGCCGTAAGAATCAGGCACATTATCAGTCCCAATACTACAATTCTTTTTTTCATCTATCATCAACTCCTATAATTCTTCACTAATGCCCTGCCTTCTTCCGCAGATAATGGTCAGATTGCCATTACGGCAGCGGATTTCATCAAGCATTTCTTTTTCTGTGTTCACATCCTTAAGTGCAATATGATATTCTAATTCATACATGCTGCCCAGATTAACCGTCTTAACCCGCAGCAACTGACTCTTCCTGGCATACTTTTCAAATATATCATCGAAAATATTGGTATAATCAAGATTCTCAGCAATGGTAATCTTAAGCTGCTTTTCATCAAACTTCGGCTCTCCGAACGAGATCTTCCCCAGAATCAGGTACACCAGACCGACCACCAGCGTCATCATTCCGGCAAATGTAATATATCCCATACCGGTTGCCAACCCTATTGCCATCGCAAAGAAGATACTGGCGATATCCTTTGAACTGCCCGGCACCGACCGAAACCGCACCAAACCGAACGTTCCCATCACAGCCACTCCGGCGCCAAGATTCCCGCTGACCAGCATGATTACCATCTGCACCAGAGGCGGCAGCAAAATCATTGTCATCACGAAATTCTTTGTGTATGTTCCCTGCCGGGTGTAAATAAATGCAACTGCAAATCCCAATACCAGCGAAACCACGGTACATAATAATGCAATTTGAATCGATAAACCTCCATCTAAACTATTAAGTACGCTTGTAAACATAAATTTTCCTCTCTTTCTTCTGTCTGACCTAATCGGTCATTTACGATAAATTCTTTATATATGGTGCCGTACTTCGAAAACGAAGCCGGATAGATTTCTAATTCAGATAACAGCCGTGACAGCCACAGCGGATAAGCCTTCTGTACTTTAATTTCCATTAAGTAAGAAATACTATCCAGAACAGTGCCCTTGTCACCGCAGGTCAGATCCAAATCATAATTTCTGCTTCTTATATTTTGATCAATCGTAATGCGAAGAGATGAATCTTCGATTCCTTCATATGCAGTCCTGTCATAAGCCAGATATAACTTTGGAACCGGTTTATAATATCCAAGAAAATACTGGATCTCCTTTAATATCTGAGTATCTCCATCCGGATATACTCCATTTCCCAGATAGCGTTTTGCCTGCTTGTACGGCAGTTCCACCCGTCTTTTATATACCATCCCCTGCACCTTCTTCTTTAACTCCAGATATATCATGCTGTCGCTTTGGATCTCCCCATATCCACGGACGCGGAATTTCTCTTTATACCTGGGACTTTCAATCGAATGCCGGATCAGTTCATAATCATCGGTATCATAATATATATTAGAAATCATATGCACCCCGAATTCATCCTGCCGAATCCGGTCTTCCACCCGTTCCAGAAATGTCCGGTATTGTTCTTCCGTCAGCTGATACTTTTTTTCTGTCCTCTGAAATATACCATTGTTTTTACCCATATAAAAGCCTCCCTATCTACGACTTATTATACATGCGGAATGTGGCAGAACATTGTGAAAATTGTGATGATTATGTGAAGTCCCCCGCTTCTGTATGCGGGGGACTTCCATGATAAGGTAAAAAACACAAAAAAAAACAGAGCTTCAGTTCCACCAAAACCCTGTTTTCTGTCTTAATATGTAGTTGCTTCTACAGGTTCTTCCCGCAGCGCTTCTTCGTATCTCTCAAGAATAATACTCTGAATACGTTCTCTTGTTCCAGAATTGATTGGGTGTGCAATATCCCGGTATTCTCCATCCAGTGCTTTCTTACTGGGCATCGCAATGAAAAGTCCCTTTTCCCCTTCAATTACTTTGATATCGTGTACTACGAATTCTTCGTCCATGGTAATCGAGACTACCGCCTTCAGCTTTCCTTCTTTTGCTACCTTTCTTACTCTTACGTCTGTAATCTGCATACTTTTGTTCCCCTTTCTCTCTCTTCATGTAAAAAAGTTATGTATTTTACACACCATACCTCTCATTTTTCTCTACCACTACTTTAATACCATTTTCGCCCACATAGCGGGCATTTGCACGAATCGTATCACGGCTTTCGACAATACAGTTCTCAATGTAAGTATTGTCGCCCACATAAACATCATTCAATATGATAGAATTCTTTATCACACAGTTATTTCCGACAAATACCTTCTTAAACAGAACTGAATTCTCCACCGTTCCATTGATGATACATCCACTTGAGATCAGGCTGTTCTTCGCCGCTGCGCCGGGATTGTACTTCGCCGGCGGCAGATCGCTTATCTTTGAAAATACTTCCGGATACTGCTTAAAGAAATAGTTTCTCACTTCCAGATCCAGGAAGTCCATGTTGGTCTTATAGTAAGCATCGACAGTAGATATGTTACTCCAGTAGCTGTCCAGCACATATCCGTAAATACTCTTCATATTTTTATAACGGATCAGGATATCATTGACAAAGTCATACCGGTCTTCTGACGCACAGTGCTCAATCAGATCAATCAACTGCCTTCTCCTGATTATGTAAATACCGGTAGAAATGGTATTGGAATTCGCTACCATCGGCTTCTCTTCAAATTCTTCAATCCGCATATCCTCATTCATCCTGACCGTACCGAACCGACTGGCATCCTCATGTTCGCCAAGCTGCTTGCACACCACTGTGATATCCGCTTTCTTGGTGATATGATATTCCAGAACTTTATTATAATCCAGCTTGTACGCCGCGTCCCCGGATGTGATAATTACATACGGCTCATGACGGCGCTTCAGAAAATCGATATTCTGATAGATGGCATCCGCAGTTCCGCGGTACCAGTCACTGTTGCTGCTGGTTATCGTCGGAGTAAATACATATAATCCGCCATGCTTTCTTCCGAAATCCCACCATTTGGAAGAGTTCAGATGCTCATTCAGCGAACGGGTATTATACTGGGTCAGCACCGCCACACTCTGCACATGGGAATTTGACATATTGCTCAGAACAAAGTCAATACACCTATAACTGCCTGCAACCGGCATCGCTGCTACCGCCCTTTTCTCGGTAAGGTTCTCCATCTTCCGGCTGTTTCCG
>Ga0153946_1000367_pt1 | contig 19538 bp, 20 predicted proteins | sample TSNJ030MetaG_FD_104751 | JGI IMG/M metagenome (GOLD analysis project Ga0153946, IMG submission 104751) | Attine ant fungus gardens microbial communities from New Jersey, USA - TSNJ030 MetaG | ecosystem: Host-associated > Fungi > Mycelium > Unclassified | place: USA: New Jersey, Wharton State... | reverse complement strand
TACGTAAACACCGTACCTCCACAGACTGGCTGAGAAAATCATCCTTGTAATGTAATGAACAACCACAATACACTTACGGCAGCTTCCCTGTATAAGCGCTATCTACCAGAAGAAGCAGGGCGCATCATATAAATTAGAAATCCATTATACGCCTAAACACAGCAGTCTGTGCAGTATATAGTAACTCTAGTTAACTACCCTACACATTTGTATATATTCAACCAGAAGATTTATCGCAAAATCGCAACTTGCGGCACTTGGCCTAATAATTAGACTCCTTGATGAAGGGTAGGATGCAAATGCTAATTGCTACATCATTTCTTCTGACAATATCATCATATCGTATCGCTTAGCAGTCGATTATCTAAACATGGTAATAAATGGCTTTGCAGATTTCCAGTATCCTAAATTATGATTAGCTCATTAATAGACTTGAATCCCTCGGACTACTGTGTCTCCGCTAGTTGTGTAGGGGTAGGGCAGACAATGCTCGATACCCGCGAACTCGTTCCTGATATCCTGGCTCACGGCTCCAGTATTCACTATTTTGGTATTGTCATGAATACTGACTGCATGTCTCTTGCACCGCAATCGTAATATTATGAGCAAGTATAATATGTTGACTCTCAGGTATGTTATGCCCTATAATCTGAGTATACGATATATATATATGATTTCAGATTGTAAAGAGCTTGTGGAAAGTAGAAAGTCATTTTCCGGGCTCTTTTTTTATGAGTTGGAAGGGAGGTACATGGTGTAAAGGAAAGTAGAAACAAGCAAATGTTAATATTATAACCATGCCATAATAGTATTGGAAAAATGGAAAGGAGAAAATGAAAAGTAAGCGTATTATTGTGTTGTTGACTTAGAGTGTATATTCAGTAAGAAAGATGATTCTGTTTATACCTGTTGGCAACTGGGGTGATGAAATGCAACATAAGAAGGAGTATTAAATTACAGATGGAAAAAAGGCCGGAAAAACACCGGTTTTTTGTTTTAAATAATAATTAGAAGAGGTGTAAAATGATCAATTTAGAATGTAGTTGCTGTAAGAACGAAAAGCCAGCAGAATCAGTTTTTGTATATGATGACGAAAACTATTGTTTTGAATGTTCTTCTGATTTGATTTATGAAATGGTCAGTAGTGGACATTTATTTATGGAACATGCGGACATGGAGAATAAAGGAGTTCGTTTAAACTGGTAACTAATAAGTTACTGAACAGACTGGGCAAAAGGAATAACAGTATTGGTAGAGGAAGCTTACAGTATTTAGTATACAAAGCCATACATGCAGATATGTTATTAAGAAATAATTTAGTGGAGGTTAAATCGTGAAAAAAATAATAGTGAGCGAGAAAACAAAAGTGATTTTATATTTGTTGATTTGGATTAATATTTTATATGCATATTATGTTCTTTTATTTCTTGGATCTGCTAATACTGATAGTGATGAAATTGCAATGCTGATGGCTTTTGGATTATTTGTTTTACAAGTCGTTCGCAGTTTCTTCAGAGCGTTATTTTTAGAAAACTAAAGGCTTGTGGTAAGAGAATGGACGACATGAAGGCAAGTGAACTGTTGGAATCTTTATAAAATCTTGAAAATTATATGAATACCGTGTTGAGCTAAAGCGGTTAATCTAAAGGAGGTTCTGGGAAATGGCATATGGAGACGTAGAAAAAAGACAGAGAAGGGAGTGACTTATTTGATTTGTGAATATCACAATAGTAAAGGAAAAGAAGAATCGGTGGAAATGAAAATAAAGGATGCTTTAAAAAATATTGAAAGAGCTCATGATTCCGCCCGTAAGGTAATGTGTAAGACAGAAAAAGAGCATGTTCTGTATGCTGTCAAAATCTATTCTAAAAGTGAAATGGAAAAAATTATGATATACAGAAATCTATGTTTGTCGGATTCAGAGTTAGATGAATATATAAAAGATAATCCCAGCGCAATGTTTTATGTGCTTCATGCTAGTACCTGTAAATTAGGTTGTAAGACTCTCGTTGAAAGAAGTCAAAAACGAAGAATAAGACCAATTACTTTAAAACTTGCGAATGCTTTTGTTAATAAATATCATAGGCACCACGGTGGTACAGTGGGATGTAAATTTGCGATTGGCTTGTATGAAATGGATTGTCTTATTGGAGTAGCAGTTTGCGGTAGACCGGTAAGCCGATACTTGGATGATGGTAAAACGTGTGAAATTAATAGAGTGTGTACTTCTGGTGGAGAGAATGCTTGTTCAATGTTATATGCAGCATGTTGTCGAACAGCAAAAGGAATGGGGTATGAAAAAATTATTGCATATATTTTAAAATCAGAAAGTGGAGTGACATTAAAGGCAAGCAACTTTACATATGAGGGTGAGGCTGGTGGAACTCATTGGACGGGAAAGCGTAACCGTGGGCAAAATATTCCGGCGGAAATGAAAACCAGATGGAGCCGGATGCTTGCTCACTAAAGTCGAATTTATCGGCGGTGTGTGGTATAAAAGAAAGGTTCGGATCCCAGCCAGCTTATTATGGTTGTGTACTTGGGAGGCTGTAAGTGCGGGTGGTCGGTTCGACTCTGGCGCCGTAGTAAAAGGAGAATAGCACTGTTTTTAATGTTTGAGGAAGGAGGTGGAAAATGAGAGGTTTAAAAAGTGAGCTGGTTTGCCGGAGGTAGCGGTATGGATGTTGGAATCTTTATATGTAAAATGTAGGAAAATCCAGTAAAATCAACAGGTTGATAAATTTAACAATTGCATATATAGAGATTTAGAAGGGAGAAAATACAAATGCAAAATAACAAAGGAAGTAGAAAAACAACTTTTATTCTTAAAATGATAATACTGCCTTTATCAGCTTTATTATTTCTTAGCGTGGTAGGATATTGTTTACATAAAGGTCTCAAGACAATATGTTACGAAGGATCTCAAAATAGTGAGCTGGAATCACAGTTTATTGATTCAGTGGAAAGCTATAAAGAAAAGAATTATGCAAATAATACAGAAGATGGAACCGGATACAATAGGGTTGACTCTACAGATGCAGATGAGTTTTATGTACAAAATTCGCATATCAAAACAGCAGTTGACGTAAATAATTCTGAAGTTGTACAGACAGAAAAAGAACTATGTGAAAATCTTGCTACGAGAGGTTTTGTGGATTATCCTGTTACGACAGAATATTCTATGGATGGAGAGTATTTTGATGCAACAACTATTTCTGAAGCATCATCAGAAAAGCATCCTATTTACCAAACGTATTACGTCACTGCTAATGGAGAGGTGTGGACAATATTTATTATTAATGGTTCTGTAATGGCTAATCCAGTGTCTTACAATATGCAATCTGGCTTAGGTGTTCAAGTTATAATATCTGAGTCAGAAACGGTTACAAGCTATGATTGCACTTCAAATAAATACTATGAGACGATTCCAGATAAGTCTGCACTACTTGTCAAAGTAGTTGAAGTGATTAGTGCTGAAACACTGGAAAGCTTAACAATCGGAGTGATTGATGACTTATGAATATATTAAAATTAACGGAGGATATAAAGTGATTAAAGGTAAAAAATATAGATGGACACATGCTGGGAAACAATATACAGGGATATATCAATATGCTTTTGGCCAGTTTCATATATTCCGGAGTAGGAATGCGTACTGGTGGCTAACAGAACAGCATATTGCGGATATTGAACAGTTAAATAAGTAGCTTCTGTATTATCCTGTTGACAAGTAGGTACACCTACTATACAATGTGATTAGTATCAAAACAAAGATAAAAAAAATAGGAGCACGACATGATAAGAAGAATTATCATAGAATTAACAGATGAAAATGTAAGAGAAAGCTTTCTGGCTAACTTTCCAAATGAAAATATTAAAAATATCGATATTATTGGAGAATATGAAGCGCGTATATACGCTAAGCGTAAAAATGGTAATGGTGAAATACGAGAATTTTTTGCAGCTTTTACCACTCTCGGAACAATAAAGATTATGAGAAAAAATTATGTAGGAATGAAATGGAAGGAGTTATCTGAAAGCGAAAAAGAAGAATTGCTTTCCATGGCAAATGCTGTTGATGGAAGAACTGGAAACAACATGAAGGAAAGCAGAAAATGCATAGTAGATCTAGGGATAGGTTATTTGTCCGTATTAGGTTACATAGAAATTACAGAGGATGAAAATATAATTTCTGTTGAAGATGATGCAGTAATCCATGATTCCCGTGAAAGTATCCCAGATTGAAGAGACAAATGGGAAAAATATGAGTACACTCACAATGTAATGTCAAAATCATATAAACTCCCAAGAGCCGTTGTAGAAGATTTTGCAACCGCGTGTCAAAAAGCAGGTGTGAAACAAGGCCCGCAATTGGTTAAATTAATGGTGCAATATATAAATGAGCAGAAAAAAGACTACTAACCATATCCGGTTTGTAGTTTTTTTATTAGCATTTAATTGAAAAGGAGAGAGGATGGTCAAATACCATAAAAATTTGAAATATCATGAAGATACAACGCTTAAGAGATGTATTTCTGTTGAGGAATTGTAGCTCTAGGCAGAACCCAGGTTATGGGCAATTAAAGGTACTGAGAAAGAATATGGAATTGAAACAGGTTATGAAGATGGTTCCGTTCTGGTAGATAATAATGGTTGTGAAATGGTAGCAATGGATACGACAACAGCTGCAGAACATATAAAGGAATATCTGCTAGATGAGATCAATGATTTAGACGGCATTCAAAGGAGAGTTGAAATAGAAAACGGTATCTCTCATCCAAATATCCAGATTGCGTGGGAAAATGATGGGGATGAAAACAGTTTGTTGTTAGAGAACATGGAAGAAGTTGCTGATTGGCTGAATGACAGCGGATATGATTACAGGATAGACAATCACAAAAATATGTCAAGGATATATCCAAATACAATGTTTCTTACACAAAAGGCGGCCGAACAGCATCTTAGAGACAATGATTACCGCTATTCTAATGATGCTCATACATACGCAATGACTTCGTGGAGTAATGTAGAAACTCAAAAACTGTGGAAAATTCTTAGGGAGATTGATTGGAAGCGGTTTATCATTCCGGAAGATGTGGTGACTAAATAATAATTTAGGAGGATTATATGATTGAAATAAAATGTTCTAAGACACAGAAGAAAATTATAATACAATCGTTGCTAAATCCAAACGGTTGTTTATTTCCAAGAAAGAGAAAAGCGTGTGCTATGGATTGGGATGCTGATTGCAAGAAATGTTTTGAAAAAAATATCAAATGGGAAATACAATAAATTTAAAGTTAAAGGAGAATGAAAGTGAATAAATTTAGAAAATATTGTCCGAATGTGTGGGTGGCAGAATGTGACGAAGAATATGAGAAAGGAGATATCATTCAGCTGGAAACAAAATACGGAAAAAAGGTGGAGTGCGTAGTTTATAACTTGATAAATAAAAGCAATGATAAATATTTTTATTCCATTGTAAGGCTTGAAGAAAAAACATACGCACAAAGAAAAGCGGAAAGTTATAACAATAGTGCCGCAAATCACATGGCTAAAAGCGAAAACTATTACAATGCCTCGCAAGAGGGTAATGCGTTTTTATCTTTAGGAGAGCCTATAAAGGTCGGACACCATAGCGAGAAAAGACATAGGGCTTTAATTGAAAGAAACTGGAATCGCATGGCAAAAAGTGTAGAGTTTGCGGAAAAATCAGAAGAAGCAGAGAGGAAAGCGGAATATTGGGAAAACAAAGCTGATGAAATAACGCTTGCTATGCCTGAAAGCATTGAATATTTTTCAATCATGCTCGAAAAAGCAATTACTTATCATGCAGGCTTAAAAGATGGCTCAATAGAAAGAACACATTCTTATTCCCTTACTTATGCAAATAAAGAAGTGAAAGAGTTGAAGAAAAAGGTTGAAATTGCAAAATTGTTATGGGGGGAATGACATGGATTGAATAACAGAGTTTATCCGGTTATTGAAAGCTATGGCAAGTCGTGAGCAATACGAACTATGCGAATACGACGAAAAAAGCTATAACGCAGGGTAAGAACGAAAGTGATTGATGAGATGATGTAATCGGCTTTTTCGATAGGACCCTTGATATGCCAGGGCATATTTGAACTCGCTACTTTAAAGTATAAAGCCGGACTATAGAATATACATAATTGAATAAAGGAAAAGAGCCTGGAGGAAGTGATATTCGCTTTACCAGGCTCTTTTTTGTAAAGGAGAAGAAACAGATTGCAGGAGGATATAAAAGAGATTGAGTGAACTGTTCGAAGAAACACTATATGATAGTATCAGTGGCGAAGAAAAAGCAGCAGCAATAGTTGGGAATTTTGGGAATAAATCTCTTATCCATGAAGAATTACCAAAGGGAAACAGTAAAAAGATGCAAACTTTTAATGGATATCAAGTATCTATATTTGATTTGGTTTCTGACTATACGCTGAAAAGCCCAAATTTTAAGGAAAAGAAAAATAATTTAGGCTATATAAAAGATTCAAAATGCACAAAAGACACACCAGTTATTTATGGTAATCAGGATGCCGTGATCTACGGAGCAGGTAAGAGAATTAAGCCAAGGTTACCAGGTCGTAAAGAATCAGAACACATGAATAAAATATTCCTTCCGGAATTATTGCCATTGGAAGAATACAATTTAATTATTATTTTGATGTCAGGCGGTAAAGATAGTGTAGCATGCTATTATAAATTACTGGAACTCGGTGTCCCTAAGGAAAAAATGGAATTCTGGCATCACGATATCGATGGTGGACATCCTGAGCGGCGTATGGATTGGAGGTGCACACAAAATTATGTGAAAGCGTTGTCAGAAGCAGAAGGTGTGCCATTGAGACCCTCCTGGCGTGTAAATGGCTTTTTTGGAGAGCTATATCGCATCGGAGCATCTGAACCTATTGAATGGCTTGATCCCGTTACGGGTGAAATAAAACATTGTAAATTTAGCCCCAATTATTTGAAATGCCAGGATATTAAAGAGAAAGCCACCGCAGAAATAGAAGAATTACTGCAGTATGGCTATAGAATGAAATTTCCTGCTAAAAGTGGAGACCTGTCAAGAAGGTGGTGTTCTGCATATCTAAAAATATGTGTTGCCGATGCCGTAGTTAGTAACCTTGATCGATTGAGAGAACTTGAACAATTGGGCGGTAAACGACATAAGTTCCCGGCCAAGGGAAGTACTCATCAAGGACGTTGGTGTAGTGGCAATCTGAAAGCGGCAGTACAGGATAGCGTAACAAGCAACCTGGATGTTACAAAGACTGATAAAAAAATTTTAGTGGTTTCAGGGGAAAGACGGGGAGAATCTGCGGGGCGAGCAAAATATAATGAAATGGAAGTACATAGAACAAATGCAGCGGTCAAGGCCCACCGAATAGTACATCAGTGGAGACCTGTTATAGATTATTCCGAAAAAGACATATGGGAAGTATTAAAAAGGCATAAGGTGAATCCACATCCATGTTACCGAGCAGGCTGGAATCGTTGCTCCTGTGCTATGTGTATCTTCTCTACACCAAAGCTATTTGCAGGAATTCGTGAGCTTTATCCGGAGGAATATGAATTATTAAAGCAAGATGAAAGGATATTAGGATTTACACTGGATAATAAATGTGATTTAGATACATTCATAGGTGAAGCAGAATCATGTGTCTACCATGGAGACCAAAAAGCTATTGATAGTTTGAAAACAGGAAGGTTTTCAGTAAATGATATTTATGTAACAGATGAATGGATGTATCCTGCCGGTGCATTTCATGGAGCAGAAGGAGGACCTTGTTAATCTGCTGTAAAGGATTTAAAAAGATTTATAAGTCTCATGGATCCGGCCGGTAATAAAATAGAGATGAGGAGTGGAATTATATGATTGAAATAAAATGCTCTAAAAAGTACAGAAGAAAATTATTATACAGTCATTGCTAAATCCGGAAGGATGCCTATTTCCTAAAAAGAGGAAAAGATGCGCTTCGGACCAGGATGCTGATTGTGCGAGATGCTTTGAAACAAACATTAAGTGGAGAAATCAGTAAATAATATTCGTTCCTGCCAGCCAATCCGGTACGTGGATTGAGTATACATATAGGAAAATCAGGATGCCTTATGTCATCGCATGAATTTGAGCCTCAGGGAAACACGGGACTTTTTGGCGATAATTACATATTGCCAGGAAAGAACAAATGTTCTATAATATAGGCAAAAACAAAAATATAAGTGATGATGTATAGTAAAAATAGAATTATATGGTAAATAAAAGTAATTGGAGCAAAATTTATGGAACGAGTGATATTGCATTGTGATATGAATAATTACTTCGCAACAGTTGAGGAAAAAGATAATCCTGGACTGCGAAATGTTCCGTTTGCTGTCTGCGGCGATCCCGAAATGCGGCATAATATCGTCATGTCTAAAAACAGCCTTGCTAAAAGAGCCGGGGTTATTACAGGACTCAGTTATCGTCAGGCAAAAGAGATTTGTCCAGGTCTTGGCTTTGTTAAAGCAAATATGCCCCGATATCTTGAAGAAGCCAAGGTGGCGCGGAAGACCTATTTAAAATATACCGACACCATTATCCCGTATGGCATGGATGAATCATGGATTGACCTGACAGAAACAGGGGTGACAATGGATCAGGGCAGACAGATTGCAGATCTAATCCGTTTAGAGGTCATGTATTCACAGGGACTTTCCGCATCAGTCGGCGTGAGCAATAACCTGATATTCGCAAAACTTGGCAGTGATTACAAAAAGCCAAATGCCACCACAATGATTACAAAAGAAAATTACAGGCAGCTCGCCTGGCCGCTCCCTGCTTCCGATCTGCTGTTTGTCGGACAGAAAAGGAAAGAACTTCTGGAAAATATCGGAATTCATACTATTGGTGACATCGCTCAAGCTGCCCCGGATGTCTTAAATAGACTGCTCGGTAAGGTTGGCTATGATATATGGTGCTTTGCCAACGGCGATGACCGAGGCTTCCATCCCGAAAACGATAAGATAGGAAGCATCGGGAACACGATCACACCGCCGGAGGATATACACACAAACGAGGACGCAAGTGCAATCATTTATTTAATTGTCAACTCTATTTGTTTTAGGCTCCGCAAACACCAGATGAAGGTGTGCTGTGTCAGCATCAGTATGAAAGATAGTCAATTTAATACGTTTACCCGGCAATGCAGTATATCCTATCCTACAGACAATGTAAACTTCATTTTCAATCAGGCATATGCACTTTTCCTGAAGCATTATGAATGGGTTCATCCCCTTCGCTCTGTAGGGGTGAGGGTGAGCAGTCTGATTACAAGAGAGTATGAGCAGCTATCCCTCTTTGAAGCTGATGAATGCGAAATATGCGTTAATATTGATGAACGGGTGAAAGTCCTGACATCTCGGCTAGGTCAACTGAATGTTGAAAAATCGGCTGCAACAAAGGAATGGTAAGTGGAAGATACACAGTTTTAACGGAAGACGAAATTATCGAAATACGGGAGGAATTAACCTGTAAAGGGAATACTGCTTTATATTTTATATCGTGTGGGGATCGTATCTAAACGATATACCGGAGTGAAGAACACTGGGATCTTGTTCGTAAAACATGCCAAATATTTATGGAGATTATCTGTTCCGGGAAATATGAAAGGCACTACATCCAACAGGAGGAAGTATATTTAAAAGTTACTGAACTGCTGAACGATATCAAAAAAAAGAAAAGCCTAAGAAATAGGCGCTGTAAAACAGAAAGGGCGATAGGCTTTCCTGAAACCGCACTTTCTGCAAAGTAATTAGATCAAATTCCAAAGAGAAAAAGGAGAAAAAATGAGTATATTAGTCAATAAGAAAGAGGATTCAATTAATTCAGAAGAAATGAAAGAATACTTAGTATGTGAATGGGCATTATCATATGGTATATTCTTGAATAAGGCAAGACGATTTAAGGAGAAGGAGAAGGCTGACAAAGCAGATTGGTTTAAGGATTATGGATTTGTTAGCTTGGGATATAGCGTTAAGTTGAATAATGTGAATACCAAAGACTTGGAACGTATTATTGGAAGACCCTTGAATGAACCAGATGGAGCATTTATGGGATGTAGCAGCCAAGTATATATCATTGACCAGGAGAGCTGGGACAATTTAATGACTTTGGATACAGAAAAAGCTAAAGAGAAGGCTGAGAAAACGCGGTTAGAGAATATCCAATATTACAAAGACATTATTTACCGTTGCGAATCGCAATCAAATCTTTACACAAAAGAAGAGGCGAAAAGAGCACGTACTAATTACAACAATCTATACAATGAAGGCGGAGAAGGATATGTTTCGCTTTTTTATACAATAGATGAATATAAATATGCAAAAAGAAGATTGGAAGAATTACAGCTTATGCTTTAGAAGGTTTTAAACGACAAAAAATCATATAGGTTAGGCAGCTGCTAAATGCAGCTGCTTTTATTTTTTTACTCTGAGCAGGAACAATTATCCGCTCCGGATGAAGTACAATGAAGGTAGGGCATTAGGTAACATTTATCGTATATATCCATATTAAGCAGTCTCCTCTGTATTCTCTTAAAATCTATTAATCCATGTACGGGATGCATCAGAACTATTATATTTGATGAAACACTTGTCTGTAGAATCCTATAAGTGTTAGTTGATATTATTTTTTAATGTCAATATGTTCCTGTTTACAAAGGAACATATGTTCTGCTATAATATACTCACGTAAGGCGTAGATCAAAGTAAGGCAAAAGTAATTGATTAAAGGAGTAGCATATGGTGAAGCAGATAATATTTCATATAGATGTTAATTCGGCATTTCTCAGCTGGGAGGCTGCATACAGGGTACAGCATCTTGGTGGTTCCCTGGATTTAAGGACTATACCATCAGTGGTAGGTGGAAGCATCGAAAAGCGGCATGGCATAATACTAGCCAAGTCAACCCCTGCTAAAAAGTATAAAATACAAACCGGAGAGCCAATCACAGATGCGTTGAAAAAGTGTCCCTTTTTAGAGATTGTGCCGCCCAACTACAGCCTATACGAAAAGAGTTCACTGGCTTTTATGGAAATTTTAAGAGAATACTCTGATAAAGTTGAGCAATATAGTATCGATGAGGCATATGTGTGCATGACTGGTACAGAAGCTTTGTTTGGTAGCCCTGTGATAGCAGCAACAATGATTAAGGACCGTATTCAAAGCGAATTAGGTTTTACGGTTAATGTAGGTGTTGCTACTAATAAATTACTGGCAAAGATGGCAAGTGAATTCGATAAACCTAATAAAGTCAATACTTTGTTCTCGGAGGAGATACCAAAAAAACTCTGGCCACTACCTGTTTCAGAATTATTTTTTGTTGGCCGCGCTACTGCTAAAAAATTACATGCCCTGGGTATTTTAAGTATCGGTGATTTGGCTAATGCAGATCCGGAAATGTTGAAAGCCCACCTGAAGAAACACGGAGAAGTCATTTATCAATTTGCAAATGGAGTTGATGTGTCTTTGGTAGAGGATCAGCCGGTGGCCAACAAGGGGTATGGTAATTCCACAACAATTTCGTTTGATGTTTGTGACGATCGAACAGCAAAAATGGTTTTATTATCTTTGGCAGAGACAGTAGGAGCGAGACTGCGGAAGGATGATGCGCGAGCAGAGGTTGTGTCAGTCAGCATAAAAAACTTTCAATTTGAACATGCATCGCATCAGATGACATTGCCCCAGGTCACTAACATTACCAAGGAAATTCATAGGGCTTCCTGCAGGCTGTTTGACGAATTGTGGGATGGAAGCCCTATACGGAATCTTGGGATTCATACCGGCAAAATAGCATATCATGAAAGCATGCGGCAGCTCACATTATTCGATAATACGGATTATGAAAAATTACAGAAACTGGATACAGTAGTTGACAGTATCCGCAACCGGTTCGGAAAAGATGCAGTACAACGGGCTGCCTTTGTGGATAATAAAAGATTAGACCATATGGGCGGAGGCATAACAAGAGAAAAGCGAACAGTGGATTATAACAGGGAGGAGGTTAAATAGAAATGGCATTTCGTATTGGAGACATCATTGATTATAAAGAATCAGGTGTGCTTAGGGGGATACAAAAGCCAGTAGCATGCGATTGTTGGTTTACCAGTACGGGTAAGACAATACCGCTTAGAATTAAAATCATGGATTCGGAAGGGGAACTTCATTTTATTAGCGACATCAGGGTTTTGTCATCAGAAGAAAAGAATTATTGCGGAATAAAAACTATTGAACATGTGTGTATTATTGCATTTAATAACATGGAATATACTGTGAAATTAATATTTACAAAAGAGGAGTGCAGATGGACGCTTGTCACGGTGTAAAATACGTATATATAACAGTTATATTGAAGAAGCAAAAGATATTGTAAAAGCTGCCATGGTCTGTCATGGCAGCTTTCATCCTTCGATTACCAAATATTACGCGGGCAACATAATATCATTAAAGCAAATACATGTATGATGGAAATAGTCTAATGAAACAAAACTCTGTATCCTGGGACTTATATATTTTAAATAAAACATAAATCTAGTGATTTTTACTCCCAAACTACTGGAAATGGTATGCTAAAAACATAACATTGTTTCCAATTATCCTCGTTACTGTAATGATTTTTGACATTGCCAGAACCTATCGGAAGAGGTAGTAGAGCTATCCTAATCTTTATTAACTTATAGTTGTGTTTCAATGAAAGGATGCACAAAAAAGTTCAGATAATGAAAGTTGTTCTAAATCACTAGATGAAATAGTATTTGGATCAGGCAGCGGTGAGAGAGTACCATTCTCTGTAACTCGTTTAGCATATAAATCATGTATACAGTCCTCTTTTTCACTCAAAAATGAATCAGGAAGTGGCATTTTAAAGAGCTGTGGCAGATCTGTAAGGGAAGACATGGAGCGTAGCTGTCCGTAATGTCCAATTTCTGAAGTAAGAAGGAAATAAAAGTGAATGCCTTCATATTGCATATGTTGACTGTTGTAGAAAAAATTCAATGTGCTGCAAAAATAAACAGCATCACTTTCATTTTCAAATATGCATATAACCTGTATATTTCTATCGTAATTTATTGTACGAAAGAGGTTCAGATACATACATCGTAGGAAACCGCCCACGTCATTGCTTATATTTTCAAATGCAATGATTCCATTCTGGTAAGTAAATGTATTACGTAATACTATTCCCGGATGGTCTGGTTGCAGGGTAATAATATCAGTAAAAGAATGAAAGGACGTTCTATCAAATCCAGGGAAATAGTTTACTATGCTTTGGGCATATAATTCCGGCATTTGATAGTAATAAGGGGCCGTATGTGGAAGATAGTTGCTCAAAAGGACAGTGGGCACAACGAAACAGCGGAAGCCCTGGATGAAACACAACAGTTCGTGCCGCCCGAATTGGTGTTTACTCATTGGTTCGATATAGGAGCGAACGATGGAACGAAACTTGCCTGCAGCGTTTCTGTGCTGTCTCTTATTATACTCCCGAAGCCGGTAAGGATTGCACTGATGGGTAAGATCGTTGACATAGCGTTTCAGCTCATGTGATGTTAAATCAGGTACATCATTGTTACGCCGCAGTCGGCTATCTGGCTTTAGCCGTTCTGCTGGGAGAGCGCGGCCGGAAACGTCATAACCCGAACAAACCTGGGTTCTGACCAATAAGGAGCGGAGGCTGGCAAGTTCCTTTATAGTTAGAATCTCTGCATGTGTAGAATAAAAGGCCCATATACCTTCATAGCCTGAAACTCGCATTTTATGTAATATGGATCTTAGGTGCCGCAAGGTAAAGGAAGGGCAATCTAAGTTTGGTGATACCATATGGCAGGATATGATAAGTGCATCCTCAAGGGATTGAGTCAAGCCTTTGCGGTCATATTCATATAATTTACCTATAAGTACCGGAATAGGTTCTGTTCCCATATCCTGCTCTATATATAAGCGGAATGGGTAAGGTTCTTTTACTAAAATACATGCGTCTACACATAAGCTTGCCTTTTCCTTCATGTGCCCCGACGAAATGAAATATTCCTTTTGATAGAGGAAGCGGAATGGAGAGAGCAGCAAATGAAGGATACTCAGGCCAAGGCTATAATCGTGGAGTGTAACCTTATTACCTGAGCGGCGTATTTTTACCCGATGCTGGATATCTTCTGGCAATTTTGAGAGAATAATTTCACTGCCTGACTTGGTAAGGCAAAAAGCTACCCTGCAGTTTCCATCCTGTTGTGGAAAATGGGATGAGTTTAAAACACCTGCTTTTACAAGGCGGTTCCATTTTGTGCAAGTCGTAGGAGATCCGAATACCGGTCCTAATAAAGCGGCTGTTTCCGGTAACGCTACATAGTGACATAAATATGCAAGAAAGGTTAGGTTGAAGGACATATAACTTCCCTTGCTAGGAAGGATATCAAGGTCAAACTTGCTGCTCAACAGTTGGTAGAGACTGCTGTCATCAGGCAGCTTTATAGCGTATTTACAGAGGTAAAAGTCATATTCCAGGTACATATTAAGCCTCTCCTTCAAAAGTATGGAAAAAGTTTTTTGAGTAAGAAACTCATCAGTAAATATATACTTCTCCCAAAAATAATTTTTTATCTGTTTACTAGTCGATTCACATTCTTTTTTTCAAATCTTTCTTAAAAAAATAAATATACACATTTTTTTGAGATGTCATAAATACCTTATTTACAAGATAAATCAAGGTCCTGACGATATTTTGTATATAACATATATATAACAAATCGCAATATACTCTTACTACATTATTACTTATTCTTAATGCATGGGTTCGTTCTTTATTTGATTCATCGGAATCTTTTTTGAGTATGAGCATATTTCAAGGCCATATAGCTGATTCGCTTCGACAATTTCCAGAAAAGTCGTGTTAATGCAGCTGGTAATATAATCGTAAGCTTCTGTTTTTACAAAGATTTTGAAGGATGAAGAATCTATTCCAACAAGCTTCATGTCACTTATTATAAATCGCTCTGTATCAACCAAAATGCAAATTACTTTTTTTATCATATCAATACTATCATTGCATACACTCTTTACTTCGTAACTTATTAATTCACCAGGGGTGTAGGAACAGCATATTTCCTCATTGTGGAAAGCGTAAGTTCCTGCTTTGGGAATGCGAAATAGTACATCTGGCTTTTGCAGATATCTGCCTAACTGATAGGAGATGCCCAGGGCAGTGTCATATAATTGTTGTTCCTTAAAATCACTTAAGAGCTGCTTTTGCTTCATTTGCAGCCATGTACGGTTCTTAATATCCTGATAGCAAGATATATAAGATAACATATCAAATTGTGACTTATCCATCCATTCATGAATAATTGGCTTTGCTCCATACATATTTAATACACTTTGTATGGTACGTGTGCTGCCTGGTTCCAACAACATATATGATGTAAAGATTGAGTAATAATTACGCATGGTCAATCCCTGGTATGCCAGATGTGAAAGTAATAAATATGGGCAATAACATATTTTTTGTATGCTTCTATGGCTTAGCATAGGGGCGATTACTTCATTTACCAATGGTTTTTTTCCGGATGTAAACAGATACCTTGGCAGTCCAGGACACCAGAAAATGATAAAGAAACTATTGCCTGATGAAATATATTCCAAAAATAAAATTTTCTCTTTTGCTATATGGTTTTCAAAAATGGACATAACATGTGCATTCTCGTCATCTAAATCAATGGCAAGATTCTGCAGGCTTTCAGGGGACACAAAAGGTATTTGAATAATATCATCTCGTTTAATGTCGGCAGCATTATCATCTGTTCCAATTCCATCAGAATCATTATAGTTGGTGCGAGAGACGAAATGCCCCTGTAGATATGGTGCACTTACATTACTGGCGATGTTTACAGTAGTATTACCTGGGTTTTTCTGCCTTGGCGTAAGGAGCTGGCGGAGTGCTGTATCTGCCTCTTCAACGGATGGGGTATTTCCGAATAATAGAATATCACTGAAAATATCACTAAATTTTACAATCCACTCTGCCTGCAGGTATTTTTTAGGCAGACGTATGGATTTCAAGGATTTAATCAGGTAATTCTTCATACCTTCTGATAATGTGATATTCCGGTCTTTTGAATATAATTCATCGCAGATATCTTCATTTAATAAAGCAGAATAGGAATATTGGAAAATAGGGAATAAGCATGGCTTATCCGTTACCATGTACTCAAATATATCAAATCTGAAAGTAAAATGCTCAGGGGTAAGTCCGGCTTTCTGGCAGTAACGCAGGCTGCTTTTGGATGAAATTACATATCGTAAAAGGGATTGCTCATACACCCTTAATCCATTTACATATTTTGATGACAGGGGACATAACGGACAACAGGTGTAGCGCGTATCATATTTACGGTATAACTGGGTACATCTTTTATATGTAGGTACATCAGGATCAAGGCATATTCTGTCAATTAATGAGAGGCCCGGCATGGCAATATCATTCCAAATATGGAAAGAGTAGCCTGTAAGGGGACTTCCAGGTGGTATCTTCATTTCCAATAAGGCAAGAGTGGCTTCTATGTTCTCCTTTGAAGTTCCATAATGAAGAAGAGTATCCACAAATGACTTTGTAAATTCAAGAGCATCCTTTTTATTACGGAGCTGCTGAAGGATATATTTATGACAAGGCATTCCAATATCTGCCTGAAAAAAATGATCTGTTCTGTCCATATCATTCCTCTGTTTCGCTTTTGTTTTCTATTTGTATTTTCCACTATATATGAGTTCAAAATCAAGAGTATAGTTTCACTTTATGAAATGGATCCTGATATATGGATTATAAATGTTGGCTGGAAATTATTTTAAAAAGATATTGTCCGTCCTCTACTGTTCGTACTTTATTCCGGAAGGAAAAAACGATAACCACATTTCCTTTATGCCTTTTTATCACAAGAATGTATTGTGTTTCATTTCATTAATCAGTATAATTTAAGTAACTATTAATCTATATATGCCATTTACATTATAAAACAAGCTTGATGAAGGCGCATTGTATTATATAAGGAGGCATAATGAGCAGTAAGACCCGTGTTTTCACTGGTCTTTTTTTATTGCTCTATAAATGAAGTGTAAAATTTAAGGAGGAGACTATATGTCAGAGTAGAAAAGAAGCAAAGCATGCTTCCTTTCAGAGGATACAGGTAATTGCCGGCAGTATTTTTGCGCCATAGGTTCAGGTGAAATATATGCAAGAAGCAGAGATTTTACCTGGTACACTGTGATAGATTGTAGAAAACTGGATCTTTATCAGAAATTTATGTCTGGAATTGCACAAATGATTGCAACCTTTCAATATTCTGAGATATATGGTGCAGAGGCAAAAATTTATACAAATAACTGGAAGGAGTTTTAAAAAGAATTGGAGGAAGAAGTGCTACATACCTTTCACTACTATGTATAGAATAGAAATCACCTGTTACAGAAAGCAGCATACAGTATGTGGTGAGTTCTATTCTGGAAAAGAATATGCAAGTATTTGCTATTAATAATGGAGGAGTCAAAATGAAAGTGACAAAATATACAACCGAGTTGGATCAAAACAAACATGTAGTATTAGTAGAAGAAAAATCTTATAGTTATAATGAAGAGGTGCTTGATAGAACGGGAAAAGTAGTTATGTTTCTCAATAGCTTATTTACCATGAATAAAATGGCGGAGGAACATGTTTTCTTAATCTCGTTAACTGCAAAAATGAAGGTATTAGGAGTTTTTGATGTATTCCACGGTGCAGCGAATTATTGTAATGTAAACGAACGGGAAATTTTTATACGCCTTTTACTAACAGGAGCAGTAAATTTCATATTATGCCATAATCACCCAAGCGGAGATGTTACTCCATCAAAATTAGACATGTCAGTTACAGATAAACTTATGGAGTGCAGCCGATTGATAGGTATACAGTTTATTGACCATATAATTATAGGCGATAATAATTTCTTTAGTTTCAGAGAAAAAATATTTAAATGAAGATAGGAGAAGGTGGAACATATCACTAAATCTATTTTAGGAGGAGGATGCCGTTTATCACTGGCATCCTTTTAAGAGAAGGGGAAAGCATATATGTTGCTTTCCTTTTTCGTTCTATTGTGTTGGCTGATGGAAATTGCACTTTGTGTGTGACCTGAATACAGAGGAGGAGAATATGAATATATATGTTAACGGCTTGATATCAGAGTATACGAATTACATGGAACGATTTTCAGAAGCAGAAGAAAAATTGAAAGAACAGGAGCATGAGGTTAATAACCCAGTTAAGGTAAATGCTATCCTGCAGGAAAGCACTACATATGATCAGCATATAGCACTTGATAATATCATGTTGGATGCAGACAATGAGTGCAGAAAGGTAACCCCGGAATTTGGGAAAGTGATTTTAAAGACACTGGAACCAAATGGAATATTCTGGTTCGAGGAAAACAATAAATTTATTGCAATTGATAATATGCATAGCGAAATGTTTATGGAAGAATTCTCTGATTTTGAGAACTGCCAGAAGTGGATAAGAACTGAGAAGTGTGTTGATGCCAATGGCTATGAACATTTTGATTGAGTAATGAACGAGGCTATTACTCTATGCCATAAAATCACTGGAATTTATCTTTTGAGATTATAGTTAGCAAATTTCGAACAAAGTGACAGTCAATTGCGCTAATAATGTAGGAAGTGGGTATGTACGTATCACTTATATGATGATAGGTATGAGGATAAATTATACGGTAGTGATATTGAGATCATCATTGACGAATTGCCAATAGAGGCAATTTATTCATAGCAACCAAAACAGAGGCACAGGTCTTAGAAAAAGAAAAGACATAAGGAGGCATAGATAAAAGCATGGAATATGTAATATATGAAGATGAAGAAAGAAAAGTATATATTTTATGGGCACATATGGTCCATAATTGTATATTCGCTGGAAGTGTGGGTGAATTGAAAGTAGTTGATAGGGGGGAAGTAATCAGACCAGAGTCTGAAAAAGATAATACTACCTACTATTTAGGAGAATTATTCAAAAAGGAAAAAGAGTATATAACCAACCGATCATCGTATTAATATTGGTTAAGGTATCAAAACTATATCATTGCCATGGACCTTTTCGAGGAAAAGCATTGTGATGAAGCAGACCACATTGAAATATGCTCGCCGGTTCCCAACAAGTTCAGCGGCAGTGGTTTTCAACGACAATTTGCCCGGCTGGCTGCAGGGCAGGTTTACAGTCAATGAACTGAGTGGCTGGGAGCAGTTGATGAATTATGTTTTACCTATCCAGGCGGATCAGGTGTTATCAATGGAAGAAAGATCCATGAGCCTGATGTTCTGCTTCGATTAACAGGAAAGAGAAACCGGCAGATATGGAAGAGGCATACCCGATTGTAAAATAGGAGAGAATACGAGCGGGTGATTCCCCGTCCACTTCCCTCCATTTTACTAAACAAAGAGAGCCT
>Ga0153946_1000362_pt1 | contig 19684 bp, 25 predicted proteins | sample TSNJ030MetaG_FD_104751 | JGI IMG/M metagenome (GOLD analysis project Ga0153946, IMG submission 104751) | Attine ant fungus gardens microbial communities from New Jersey, USA - TSNJ030 MetaG | ecosystem: Host-associated > Fungi > Mycelium > Unclassified | place: USA: New Jersey, Wharton State... | reverse complement strand
GTCAGGATCGAAGTGGGATATGGGCTGGAAGGAATTATCACTGACAGTCTGTCGGGTCGATTTATCCGGGAAGTGACGCCGCAGTTATCAAATGGTGATTATAGTGATGGGATAAAAGCGTTATATGATCTGGTTATCCGGGAGTTGGAAGAACCGGGAACCTACCAGGAAACCGAAGAAGATAGTCCGATTGGCCTGATTTCAATCATAATTATTATCATCATATTGTTGTTTGGCGGTTTTTTTGGTCCGCGGCGCAGAAACCGCTTGGGCGGCGGAGGGTATCTTGGATCGGGGCCTTTTTATGGCGGCGGCTTTTCCGGAGGCCGGGGCGGAAGCGGCGGAGGCTTTGGCGGTGGTGGCGGAAGCTTTGGCGGCGGTGGTGCCTCCGGGCGATTCTGAAAAGGCAACGGCAAAATCAAGAATAACTTGACATTCCGTCAAGTTTTCTTTATTATAAACTGTACTAAGAGTGTTAACACACTTGTGATGCAAAGATAGAAAAGGAGCACTTGCAAATGATTGTATTGAATTATCAGGATCGCAGGCCGATCTATGAGCAGGTGGTTGAAAAATTCAGGATGCTGATTGTCAAAGGTGCTTTGGAGCCGGATGAGCAGATGCCGTCGGTCAGGAAGCTGGCGGTGGAATTATCAATCAACCCGAATACCATACAGAGAGCCTATGCGGTATTGGAGGCCGACGGATATATCTATTCAGTAAAGGGAAGAGGAAGCTTTATCTCACCTCAGGAGAGCTTTATTGAAGCGTGCCGAAGTCAGATCCTTCAGCAGTTTGAGGCGCTGGTTTTACAGGCTTTGGAAAGCGGAATTACAAAAGTAAAACTGATAGAATGTATTGAGACAGCAGCAGGGGGGAATAGAAAATGATTGAGATACAGGGAGTTCAGAAGTGGTTTCGGGATATTGAGGCAATTCAGGATATCAGTGCCGAGATTAGAGAAGGCATGGTCTTCGGGCTGGTCGGCACCAACGGCGCCGGTAAGAGTACCTTGCTCCGGATATTGGCAGGAGTGCTGAAAGCGGATGCAGGAGCGGTTCTTATTGATGGTGAGCCGGTATATGAGAATGAAGAGATTAAGAAGAAGGTGTTTTTTATTCCCGATGAGCAGCATTATTTTGCAAATGAATCGGCGAAAGGTATGATGGAATACTATGCAATGATCTATAAAGACTTTGACCGGGAGAAATTTGCGACAAGTATCCGGCGGTTCGGAATGGATATGGATCGGAAGCTCAGTACTTTCTCGAAGGGCATGAAACGGCAGGTATCGGTGCTGTTAGGGATCTGTGCCAACACCAAATATTTATTATGCGATGAGACCTTTGACGGTCTGGACCCGGTGATGCGTCAGGCGGTAAAAGGGATTCTGGCAGATGAGATTATGAACCGTGACTTTACACCGATCATTGCATCGCATAATCTGCGGGAGCTGGAAGATATTTGTGACCATGTGGGACTTTTACACAAGGGCGGGATTCTTTTTTCCCGTGATCTGGAAGATATGAAATGCAATATCCACAAGATCCAGTGTGTCTTTAAAGAACAGGATACAGAGTTGGAGCTGCTCAGGGAGCTGCAGGTACTTAAGAGCGTCAGGGCAGGTTCTCTGCTGACGATTACCGTGCGCGGCAACCGGGAGGAGATTGTGCGAAAGACGGAGACGAAGGCTCCTTTATTCTATGAAGTGCTGCCTTTAACTTTAGAAGAGATATTTATCAGTGAAACGGAGGTAGCGGGATATGACATCAAAAATTTCTTTCTCTAAGATGCTGTTCCATGACATCAAAAGAAGAATCTGGGTAATGGCGGGATTGCTGATTGTATTTTTTGTAGAAGTGCCGATATTTGGATTGATGAATATGGAATGGATGCTCTCCAATTACAAGGATGACTATGTGACAGAAAAAGAACTGATTACGGATCTGGTTGAATGGGCAGGGCGTTATAATACGACGCTTATGATAATGGTAATAGCAGCGGCTGTGCTGTGTGCTTTCAGCGGATTTGATTTCTTATTTTCGCGTAAGAAGCTGGATCTTTATCATAGTATTCCGGTTAAGCGGGAGAAGTTGTTTGTGATCCAGTATGTCAGCGGTCTGCTGATGTTTATCGTACCGTTTATGATCAGTCAGATTATATATATGGTTTTCTGCGTGGCACAGGGTGCTGGTTCAGCTGTTCTAATAGCCAGATTGTTAAGTGAAGCCTTTTCTTCCTTCTGTATCTTCTTATTGTTATATCATGCTGCGCTTTTGGCAATCATGCTGACCGGGAAACTGGTAGTTGGAATTCTGGCATTTGCGGCACTTGTGTGCTATATACCGGCAGTTATAATGATCATTCAGTCATTTGTAGCGCAGTTTTTCTGTACATATGCAGAAAGTTATTGGTTTGAAGTTACCTATGAATCTTATATGTATGGGGAAAGCGGTGGATCGAATTATGGTATACCGTGGTTTACACTGGTTATTTCAGCATTGTTATTTGGGATTGTACTGTATTTGTATAAGAAGCGTCCTTCAGAAGCAGCTGAGAACTCGATGACCTATCCGAAGATGCAGGCTCCGGTAAAGGTCTTAATGATGATTCCGATCGCTGCCGGCTGTGGTATTTTGGCCTGTGGGATGACCAGCCTTTATGAGGATGCATGGCTGATTGGCGGAACGATATTTGGACTGCTGGTGGCACAATTTGTGATCGAGACAATTTACAGTTATAATATCCGTAAGATAGCGGCGCATAAGATTGCTTTTGTAATATCCGGTGTCGGTGCGGCATTACTGGTTGTATTTTTCCGTTTTGATATCATTGGATATGATACTTATATACCGGAGCAGGCCGAGGTTAAGACAATGGGAATTTACATTGAGGATATGGGATGTGAGTCAGAACTTTATAGTGATGAGTGGCCTCGGGAAATATTGGGCAAGATGAATCTGGAGGATATCCCGGAAGCATATGATGTGGTGCGGCAGGGGATAGAGAATACTGCATATCTGAAAGAAAGCGGCGACGAAATGGAAATGTATTATATGAACCGCCGCCAGATTTGGGTATACTATCAGCTTAATAGCGGCAAGACAGTGAAACGGGTATACTGGATATCTTTGGGAGAAATTGACCATGAATTATCAGTTCTATATGAAGTGGATAGTTTTAAAGAGGCTCTTTTTCCGATTCTGAGTGATGACTATGAAATTGCCAATACAGAGTTCAGTATTGAGGATCCTTATACAAGTAAATACTGGAGTCTTAAAGAAACAGAAGTACAGCGGGTTATCGCAGCATATAAAAAGGATATTGAAGCGCTGAGTTACAGTGAATTGAGAACGGTGTCAAGTGCTGCGTCGATTGGATTTGGAATGGATAGTAAATATGCTTATTATGATTATTGTCCGGTTTATCCAACCTTTGTGAATACTTTGGCAGTGATAAAAGATCTGGGATATGAGATGAAACCGGAATTGATTGCGGAAGATGTAGTAAGCATAAATATTTATAAAGGTTCAGAAGCCAATGTCAGTTTCGTTCCGGAAGAAATGTTTGATGAAGAAGGAAATTTTCAAACCAGTGACAAGGAATTGATTGAAGCAATTCTGCCCTGGCTGGTGGGAGAATATAGTGCTGTGGATACAGCTAACGAGATTTATGCCGATGTGTATCTGGATGATGCCCATCTGGATGAGGGCTATTCGAATTATTATTCAGTGCGTCAGGAGCTGCCTGAATAATCATATAATTGCAGCATAATCATAAAATTAAGGGGCTGTCGCAGAATCACCGCGATGGCCTTCTTGGTGTCCTGACCGCGAGCAGGGCCTTTGTGGGTGATTCTGCGACAGCCGGTTCAGGACGGGAGATGACAGGTGAAATTGCGACAGCCAGTTTATAAATATTAAATATTGAAATTAAGAATATTTTTAGAAAGTTAAGAATATTTATAGAGAGTTAATGCTTGAAGAGTTTGAACTTCTGCGTTACAATATGATAATTGGATGAAAGCAGATGTATATCGATATAGTGAGGAAATACTATGAAGCAGTGGATGCATAGACAACTGGACAGAGTCGTTGCACTGGGCATCAGTATGGTACTGATGTTTCTATTTGTGTGGGAGTCGGTACTGGAACATAACCATGATTCACACCACTGCCATGACCACTACTGTCATAAGTGTGCTCAGATATCCGCTGTTAAGTCGGTCATTCATTATATCAGTCTGTATCAGATCAGTTTAATCGCGGCATCTTTGGCAATTGCCGAATATGTGCCGTGCATTTCAGATCCAAAGAAAAAGGAAAAACCTGTTTCTTTGGTCAGCCTAAAAGTACGCATGGATCATTGAAGCCTCCGGTTCAGGACACAATCATAACAGCTATTAAATAGTGTGAAGTATCAGGAGGTATTGAAATGAAAAAAAGAATAATTGGACTATTTGCTGCCGTCCTTGCGGCAGCGATGTTGTTTGGGTGCGGTAAAACCGACAATTCAGACAGTGTGGACAGCACCGGTGAAAGCACCGGAGCGCAGAGTGAAACGAACGATGGGGAGAAGCTCAGCATCGTTACTACGCTGTTCTATCAGTATGATTTCGCTAAGCAGGCGGTTGGTGATAAAGCAGAGGTAGAGCTGCTTCTGAAATCCGGTCAGGAGAGTCACTCTTACGAACCGACGCCACAGGATGTAATTAAGATTCAGGATGCTGATATCTTTATCTATAACGGCGGTGTGGCAGAGTCCTGGGTAGAGCAGGTGCTGGAAGGCCTGGATACCGATCAGGTTAAGATCATCTGTATGATGGACTATGTTGACGTAGTAGAAGAGGAGATCGTCGAAGGGATGGAAGATGACAGCGATCATGATGAAGATGAGCATGACGATGAAGAGGCCGAATATGATGAACACATCTGGACATCTCCGGTGATTGCTCAGGATCTGGTTAAGGCAATTGGAGAGGCACTGGAAGAAAGCGATGCTGATAATAAAGATTACTATGCAGAAAATACTGCGCGCTATATAACCGAACTTGAGGATCTGGATGCAAAATTCCGCGAAGCTGCAGCAGGCGGCAGCCGGACCACGCTTGTATTTGGTGACCGTTTCCCACTGCGGTATTTTGTCGAGGAATATGGCCTGACTTACTATGCTGCATTTCCGGGGTGCAGTACCGAAACTGAGCCGGGGGCGGGAACCATTGCCTTCCTGACCGATGAGATGAAAGAAGAAGAGATTCCGGTAATATACTATCTGGAATTGAGCAACGAGAAAATAGCCGACACATTGTGCGAAAATACCGGAGCAAAGAAAGTGCAGTTCCATTCCTGCCATAACGTAACGCAGGAAGAGCTGGACAGCGGTGAGACTTATATCAGCCTGATGGAACGGAATGTGGAGGCGCTGAGAGAAGGATTGGAGTGATACGATGTTGTTGGCATGCGAAAAGGCAACTTTTGGATATGAGAATAAGGCTGTAATCAGCGATGTGAACTTTCAGGTTGAGCCGGGGGAATATCTTTGTATCGTAGGTGAGAACGGAACCGGGAAAAGTACTCTGGTGAAGGGCTTGCTGGGACTGATCAAGCCGATGAGCGGCAAGATCGTCTACGGTGAAGCGGTAAAGAATGCCAGTATCGGCTATCTGCCGCAGCAGACCGACGCCCAGAAAGAATTTCCGGCGACGGTTATGGAAGTGGTTCTTTCAGGAGTTCTGAAGCAAAAAGGCTTTCTTTCATTCTATAATAAAGCGGATAAAGAAAAGGCTCTTGTCAATATGCGTAAATTAGGTGTCGAGCGTCTGAAAAAAGAGAGTTTCCGGAATCTATCCGGCGGGCAGCAGCAGCGGGTGCTGATTGCCCGGGCGCTCTGTGCGGCCGATCAACTGCTGGTACTGGATGAACCGGTGACCGGGCTGGATCCGGCCGGAACGGCGGACTTATATTCGGTGATGCGGGAATTAAACGAGAAGTATGGAACGGCGATTATCATGGTTTCCCATGATGTACGTGGTTCTCTGCCGGAGGTAAAGCGGGTGCTGCATATCAGTTTTGATACGATATTCTACGGAACGGTACAGGAATACCAAAACAGCAGCTTTGGAAAACAATTTTTAGGAGGTGCGCGGAAATGATCAGTATATTTCGGGAAATGTTAGCCTATCCATTTCTGGTGCGTGCTTTGATCGTGGGGGTACTGGTGTCATTATGCGCGGCGCTGCTGGGTGTGAGCTTGGTGCTGAAACGGTATTCTATGATCGGTGACGGGCTTTCTCATGTATCTTTTGGAGCACTTTCGGTTGCGATGGCGTTGGGTATGGCACCGCTTAAACTATCGCTGCCGGTGGTGGTAATCGTGGCGGTGGTTCTGCTGCGGGTCGGCAGCGGCAGGATGAAATCGGATGCGGCGATTGCAGTGATCTCTTCGAGTTCACTGGCGATTGGGGTCATTGTAACTTCACTGACCACTGGAATGACGGTTGATGTCTGCGGCTATATGTTCGGTAGTCTGCTTGCAATGAGCAAAGATGATGTCGTGCTGAGTATCATCTTATCAATCTTTGTCATTATGGTCTTCATCCTCTGCTATAATCGTTTGTTTGCGGTAACCTTTGACGAAAGCTTTGCAAAAGCATCAGGCTCGAATGTCTCGGTCTATAATATGCTGCTGGCGATTCTGACTGCGGTGACGATTGTTCTCGGCATGCAGATGATGGGGGCACTGTTGATTTCAAGCCTGATCATATTCCCGGCATTGACATCAATGCGTTTATTCGGCAGCTTTAGGGCAGTAGTCATCAGTTCGGCGGTGGTTTCGCTGATCTGCTTTTTCATAGGTATTGTTATCTCATATCAATATTCGACGCCGACCGGAGCAAGTGTTGTGGGGGTAAATCTGGTAGTACTGTTGATAGCCACTGTGATTGGAAAGATCGGAAAGGGGAGCTTAGTGTGAAGAAAGGGATGGCGATAATTTTGCTGGCAGCGTTTATGCTGACCGCTTGTTCCGATGCGGGGGCGGACAGTTCGTCAGATGCTCCGGTTGTCAATCCCCGAACGATCTCGGATCAGAACGATTCAGAAGATACGAATGAAGATACTGATGACAGCACATCGGACGTAACCGATTCACAGACCGCAATGTCTGCGGAAGATGAAGCCCGGTATATGAAAGATGCCAGGGAGCTGGAAGAATCACTGCGGGAATACGAAGAAATCAATCGTAATAATAAAGAAGTAATTAATATTGAAGAGAAGATTTATCTAAGTCAGATGACCGATATCTACATGAACACCGAAGATTATGTCGGCAGAATTATTTCCATGGAAGGCTATATGCTGCCGGATGAAGAAGACGATGATATCGTCGGCGCAGTAGTCCGGGATACACCCGGATGCTGCGGAGATGACGGACTTACCGGAATCTCGTTCATCTGGGATGGTGATTGCCCGGAAGATAATGACTGGCTGAAGGTGACCGGAGTATTGACCTTTCGGTGTACCGAAGAGGGTGACCTGTATCTGGTTATTGAAGCGGATGAAGCAGAAGTGCTGACCGAGCGGGGCAGAGAATTTGTAAGTCAATAATAATAAATATAGAACAGGAGGCCATCGCTGATTCATCGTCGCGGTGGCCTCCATTAATTTAGAAATTTAAGCTGATTTTCTCCAGACATTCGGCTGCGAATGCCCGGGCATGACGGACATCCTCTTCGGTAGGATGGATCATGGCCTCGTCGAAGTTCTGCAGCTGTTTCATCAATTTTTCTTCATCACAGCCGCTCTTAGACATCATAGCTTCGAACTTCTGCCGGATCTTAAGCGGCATCTTTCCCTGACAGAGGAAAGCACCGAGGTATTGATTGTCATCTTCCAGCCAGATACTCACGCTATTTTCTATTGATGAATAGTATTCCGGACAGCTGGTGACGCCGCAGGTCCCGAAGAGGGCGACATTTTTAGCTGACAGATCACTCAGGAAGTTGCCGATTTCGATACTGCAGGTACCGTGATGGACACAGAACCCGATAAAGTATGTTTCGGCTTCCGGAATGGTCTTGCCGTCTTTTATAGAGATCAAATCCTTTGACATTCCCGGCAGTGATGCGAAGATTTCGGTTGCCAGTTTTTTTGTATTGCCGGTTTCGCTGTCATATAGAACAACATAGTCTAACATATATATTCAAATCCTTTCTTTATAGATATCCGCCGCTGCTGGGGCCGCCGGCGCCACAGCACATGCCGCCCCCGCCAAAGCATAAGTTGCAGACCATATTGGCGATACAGAGCTTAAGACACAGATTATTGCCGCCGATGATGGATCCGCCGTAAGAAGTCCGCTGGTGCTGATACCAGGTACCACCGCTGCGGAACCGGTTGACCAGCATCTGGTATTGGACATTGTCAGGGTCAAGACGGAGGGCTTCTTCCGCATGCTCTTTGGCAGCGACATTATTGCCGATTCCGGAATTAGCTACAGCACTGTAATAGTACCATTCGGCGGTCTTTGAAGTACAGCTTTTCAATACATTGAGTGCTTCGGAATAATGGCCGCTGTTGATATAATTGGCAGCAGCCTGCATATAAATGGCTTCCTGATCGCCGCCGGATCTGCTTCTGTCCGAACCGGAGGAACCATATCCACCGAAACCACCGAAACCACCAAAGCCGCCAAACCCACCAAAGCTGCCGAAATCACCATAGCCGCCGGACTGCCCCTGAGCGTATCCGCCGCTTGCGGAACTGTAATCACTCTTGTTCATGATCTGGTCGTATGCCTGCTGTACTTCTTTGAATTTGGTTTCGGCCTGATCTTTATTCGGATTATTCATATTTGCATCCGGATGATATTGCCTGCTCAGTTTCCGATAAGCTTTTTTAATCTCTTCATCTGAGGCGGAAGATGATACGCCTAATACTTTATATGGATCCAGCATGTTGATCCTCCTGTTTCTTGTTTCGCTCCGCATGCACCATCTCATAGCGGCACCATACGCCGGAATAGAGAATGTTGCGCAGAATATCTACATATTCTATGATCGGCAGCTTTTCGAATGCAGACGAGCATTCCGCCATCATCATCGTCAGAATACTGCTGCATGTTTCTTCAAAATCCGGTTTATCATAAACCGAACGGAATGGATTATAGTTGCCGTCTTTCAGGTCTTTCTCAATGTCTTCATATGCATCGATTAAATAGATGAATTTGCCGAGGTAAAAGCCGATGGTGCGCATAACGGATTCCCACTCATCCTCTCTGGGGGCGAAGATTTCAGCCATAATGCGACCAAAATAACCGGCCATTTTATCGATATCGGTTTCCTGATTTTCCTCATTCGCCGATATTTCGTTTATCAGGGCGGTGATTTTCGTTACTTTTTCAGGATATTTTGCTTTGATTTTGCTGATTTCCGGTGATAATAATCTGGATGAAAGGTAGGCTCTCTTTTTCTTTTCATCGATCCAGTCATCTTTATATTTTAAATAGGCAAGAAGCAGGTTCATATCACCGACATAACTGCTGAACTCGTTGGTACGCAGCAGATGCTTCTCGAACGGATGAGCGATACAGGTGCAGGTATCCTCCTGATTCACCGGTTCATAGAGACCGGATAAAAGTACCAGCAGGAAGGTCATGTCATAAGACAAGGTCGCCTGTCCGCGCTTTTTATGATCCATCCGGAGGGTCTGGCACAGGCCGCAATAGAAGGAGTGATACATATCATAGTCCTTGAACTTCATCTCTGCTTTATTGATAGTAATATAACCGAACATATTAGCTCCTCTTTATAAATGTCGTGCTGCACTTCGGACAGCGTACTTCGATTTTTCCTTTGCCCTTCGGGACGCGGATCTTTTGTTTGCAGGATGGACAGCCGTAGATTCGGTGTGTCTTGCGCTGCGCCATCAGATGCTTCTGCCTGGCGATAAAAGTGCGGATCCCGGCGGTATATTTCAAGTAAGCTTGATTTTCTGCGTACCGTTTCGGATGATTTTTCGAAAATACCCGAAAGTAGGCATATATGATAAAAGCCCAGCCGACGTATGAGACGATCGTTGAGTTAAAAAATATCGAAACGATAACGACACCGAATCCTGCTCCCATTAAAAATTTTGTAAATGAATCGGTACCGTACCGTCCATACATAAATCTGATTAACTTGTCTTTCATAATTTATCATCCTTCACTTTGTAATTGTTTATTACATTATTGCTTGTTTTGGTCGAATAATCAATAAACTGCCTATAAAATAAATATAAATTTTAGGATGATTATGATATACTGAGGAGAAAAGGAGGGGACGTGATGGGAGCACTTACCGAACTGATTAAAATGGATATGAAACCGGCACTGGGTGTAACGGAGCCGGGGGCCATCGCATTTGCAGCAGCGACGGCCAGACAATATGTAACCGGTGAAATTGAGCATGTCAGGATCGCTTTGAATTCGGGAATGTATAAGAATGCATTTACCTGCGGGATCCCCAATTGTGATGAAACCGGCAATTTATACGCGGCTGCACTTGGCGCAGTTGCCGGCGATGCGGCGCTTGGGCTGGAAGCGTTGGCGCATATAGACAAGGCCGATAATAAGCAGGCCCGAGCTCTCGTTGAAGCCGGAAAGATTGAAGTTGTTCTGGATCATATGGGGTCGGAGATCACCATAGATGCTGCCGTGCGGACTGCTTGCGACGCCTGTGTGGTGCGGATTGCCGGCGGGCATACTGATATATACGAAATCAGCCGCAATGGTGAGATCCTGTTTCAGGAGAAGCCGCATAGTGTTGAGAAGGAAAATAAGTTAGGTATTCACGAATTCACATTTCATGATATAATATGCTATGTCAGTGAAGTAGAGGCCGGTGAAATTGCTTTTATAAAAGATGCATTTTCGATGAATATGGAGCTGCTGGAGATGGGACTGTCATCAAAGAAGACCAGATTCGGCCCTCAGCTGCTCAGAGAGAACGGCGGGCGGCTGGTGTCGGAAGATGCACTTCGAAGCGCTCAATTGATGTGCAATGGAGCGATCGAAGCAAGGGTGATTGGACTCAGCAGGCCGGCAATGAGCATTACCGGAAGCGGCGCCCACGGAATTATTGCAGTGATGCCTTTGTTTGCCTGGTATCAGGTGCATAAAGATAAGATAACGGAAGAGTGCCTGCTTCGCAGTGCCTCTTTGAGTTATCTGGTAACGATGTACATTAAAGAATATTCCGGGAAGCTGTCGGCTTTCTGCGGATGCGGCATTGCAGCCGGAACCGGTATGGCATGTGGGCTGGCATATCTGCGCGGGGCAAAGGAAGATCAGCTTGGCAAAGTAATTCAGAATATGGCGAGCGGACTGACCGGGATGATCTGCGACGGTGGGAACCAGGGGTGTGTCATGAAAGGGATCACGGCAGTAGATGCAGCCTTTCGGGCAGTAGATCTGGCACTGGCCGATATATATATAGAAGCAAAGCACGGTATTAACGGAGCAACACCGGAAATGACAATGCGCAATATGGGGCGGATTGCTTCTCCTGGAATGGTGGAGACTGAGCGGGAGATCGTTGATATTATGCGGAAGAAATAAAGGAGAAGTTTAGAAATGGCGAAGAGAAGAGGAAGAAGAGAGAAGAAAAAAAGGAATACGTTCAGTACGATAGTCAGCACCATTGTCCTAATCGCGGCGCTTGTGATTATGATCTACTCGGCATTCCAGCTGTATAAGATTTTCAGTCGTAACAAGCAAGCGAACGATGAGTATGACGAGTATAAGGAGTTGGTGGCGGATGATGATGACCGCTTATGGATTGATTGGGATGCGTTATGGGAAGTAAACGGGGATATCATCGCATGGATTCATTTTGATGAACCGTCAGTGATCGACTATCCGGTTGTAAAAGGGAAAGACAATCAGGAATATTTATATAAGACGATTGCCGGTTATGACAATACTTATGGAGCGATTTTCATGAATGTCGATAATAAATCAGACTTTCGGGATTTTAACACTATTATCTACGGGCATCGGATGAACGATAAGACAATGTTTGGAAAGCTGAGAAATTATGAAGATAAGGAGTTCTGGGAAAAATATCCGTACTTCTGGATCTACACACCCGATGATAATGTGAGACGGTACCGCATCTATGCGACCGGTCAGGTGCATCAGGATTCCACCACTTACCAATATGGGTTTGCCGATGATGAAGATAAGCAGAAATTTTTGGATTATACGAAGGAAGCGATTCCTTATGATGACAGTATGGAAGTTACCACGGATTCTAATATTGTAACGTTATCAACCTGTACACCGGCCAGCGATGAGAACCGATACGTGGTGGTCGGAGTACTCGAAGAGATATATAAATAAAGAAGGGTGATATGAATGGCTTATGTATATGAAGTGGGTGATGTTGTTAAACTCAAAAAGAAGCATCCCTGCGGGAGCTTTGAATGGAAGATTCTGCGGGTCGGTGCGGACTTTAGGCTGAAATGTCTGGGGTGTGGTCATCAGATCATGATTGCCCGCAAACTGGTCGAGAAAAATACAAAGGATTTGCAGAAAAACAGCTTGTAAAAGTTGTTAAAATGTGCTATTATGAACATTCGTGATATACATTTTTCCTTGTTCCCGGGAGATCCGGGAGCCAGAGACCAAAAGGAGGTGCAAGAGACATGAACAAGTATGAGTTGGTTGTTATTGTCAATGCAAAGATCGAAGATGACGCAAGAACAGAAGTAGTCGAAAAAGTAAAGGGATTGATTACTCGTTTCGGCGGAACTGTATCTGACGTCGATGAATGGGGTAAGAAGAGATTAGCTTACGAAATTCAGAAGATGAAAGAAGGATATTATTACTTTATCCACTTCGAATCTGAGCATACGGTTCCAGCTGAAGTGGAACAGAGAATCCGCATTATGGACAACGTACTCAGATATTTATGCATTAGACAAGACGCATAAAGAAAAGAGGTAGAATTATGAATAAAGTAGTTTTAATGGGACGTCTCACAAGAGACCCTGAAGTTAGATATTCGCAAGGCGAGAACGCTTTGGCGATTGCCAGATACAGTCTGGCAGTAGACCGCAGATTCAAACGTGACGGCGAACAGACCGCAGACTTCATCAACTGCGTGGTATTCGGCAAATCAGCAGAATTTACCGAAAAGTATTTTCGTCAGGGTATGCGTGTGACGATTTGCGGACGTATTCAGACCGGAAGCTATACCAATAAGGATGGCGTGAAGGTTTATACAACGGAAGTGGTTGTGGAAGAACAGGAATTTGCCGAAAGCAAAGCAGCAAGTGAAGCAAATACCGGATTCCGGCCGAACACTCCGAGCCCGGCGCCAAGTGCTGCCGGAGCAAGCGATGGATTTATGAACATTCCGGACGGCATTGACGAAGAACTACCGTTCTCATAAGTGGATTTGCCGTCACTTGGATAATAAGAATAGGAGGTAACTGGACATGGCTTACGAAAAAGGTAACAGATCTGATTCTCCGATGAGAAGAAGAGGGGGCCCGCGCAGAAGAAAGAAAGTATGTGTATTCTGCGGTAAAGAGCATGATACAATCGATTATAAAGATGCAGCAAAATTAAGAAAATATGTTTCTGAAAGAGGTAAGATCCTTCCGCGCAGAATTACTGGAAACTGTGCAAAGCATCAGAGAGCTCTGACAGTGGCAATTAAGAGATCAAGACATGTGGCATTGATGCCGTATGTGCAGGATTAGGCCTTGTAAATAGGGGGTTTCCAGACAGGCGTATTCACTTTTACACCAATTATGATAATTGCGGTGTAAATAGATGCAGACAGAATTAAACAATGAACCGTCATTTGTTTCAAAGCGAAACCGATGGCGGTTTTTCTGATCTAAATAGATAAAAGAGAAGTCAACCAGCCGATTCAACTTGCGCATAAAATGATCTTCCGGTACGAGATTTTCTATCGTAATCATATGGAACTTTATTTGTTTATTATCCGTTCGTGTCATCATAGATAAGTCCTCCTCCCTCTGTTACTCCTATTTTATCATAGCAGAAGGCTTAACTAAAGACTTTATCAACAGCTCCAAGTTAGCCCGAAGTCCGGGCCGGGCCCCCGAAGCATAACAGCCCTGGTTGCCGCTCCCCGCCTTTCTCCATTCATCAGCCAGTTACCCACAAACATGATGAATGGATGAAAAATAATGGATACCTGTTAGCCGCAAGTGAGGATACCGCCGACCTGTATGAGAAGAGATATCCCACACCCTTATTAAATAAATCCCTACATTTGCCTTGAAAGAGAGGGAAGGTTTATTCGAGGTGGTGGGGATTGTAAGAGGAGAAGATTGCAGAATGATTTTCGGACGTTTTAGATGATGAAAGAAAATAAACCTGCATATCTGCAGACGTATCTATCAAATAATGAATAATGCGTATAAACATTGAATTAATCCTCAAATATAATGATATTTTTTAAATCAGTAGATTTATAAGTAAAAAAATCATTAATGAATTGACAAATAAGCTCATCTGGATTAAACTACAGCTATAAATAGAAATCAATCCAATAATAAATGAATTGATAGAAACCTGCAAATAAGGAATGAATAGCGAGGTAAAGAGATGCCATTAGTAAGTTTAAAAGAAATTACAAAGTATGCAATCAGTGAAAAGTATGCAGTTGCAGCATCGGAGTTTGATACCGGGTACGTGGAAACTAAAAGACACATTGAATGGTTTAAAACAAAACCAGTAATATTACCAATGGCCAATATGCCATATTAATAAAACAGAATATTAGAAATTAATGTTAAAAAAATAATGATGATAAGTGCTAAAGTGATCGGAGGAAAAGATCGTGAAAAAATATAAAGGGATATATCCTGCTCTAATTACACCGTTTGATGGTAATAACAAATTAAATGAGCAGGCTTTAGAGCAGGTAATTGAATCAAATATCAGAAAAGGGGTCAATGGCTTCTATGTGGGAGGCAGTACTGGGGAATCTTATTGCTTTCAACTGAAGAGAGAAAACGAGTATTAGAACTGGTAATTGCAGTTGTAAATGGTCGTGTAGATGTTATTGCCAATATCGGAGTATTTGCGACAGAACATGGGATCGAATTAGCCAGACATGCTGAGGAGACTGGTGCAGCTGCTATTTCTTCTGTTCCACCATTTTACTTTAATTTTACGGCATCAGAACATATTCAATATTATCATGATGTAGCAAACGCAGTTGATATTCCAATGATTATCTATAATATTCCGGGGATGTCAGGAGTTGATTTTTCCACTGAAGATATTGCCAAATTATTTGAAAATAAGAATATCGTTGGAATGAAACATACCAGTTATGATCTTTTTCTAATGCAGAAAGTAATTGAACGTTATCCGGAAAAAAGTGTATTTATTGGTCATGATGAATTGTTTTTGTCGGCATATTGCGCTGGTGCCCAGGCAGCGATTGGCAGTACATTTAATTTTATGGCTGAAAAATTTATAAAGCTTCAGGAACTTATATTTCAAGGCTTCTTGACGGAGGCTCTGGTACTTCAAGGAGAAGTCAATGATATTATTGAAGTGTTGTGTAAAATTGGCGTTTTTAAAGGAATAAAAGCAGCATTGAAAATGCAGGGAATTGATTGTGGTGCGACGAGAAAACCATTTTTGCCATTAACATTACAAGAAGAAAAATTGTTAGAAGCTATATTGGTGAAGACAAACTGTCTATAGTTAGGAGAATGACATGATGGATAATGAAAAGATAGTAAGCCAAATTCTAAATAATGATACTTCACTTGGAATTGAGTTTGGTTCTACTCGTATTAAAGCAGTTTTGATAGGGACTGATAATATGCCAATAGCATCTGGTGGATATGATTGGGAGAATCAGTATCAGAGAGGCGTTTGGACATATGATTTAGATGATATACATAAGGGTTTAAAGTGTTGTTACCAAAATATGAAATTAGATGTATTGGAAAAGTATGGTATTTCTTTAACGTCTGTTGGAGCAATCGGTATTAGTGGTATGATGCACGGATACATGGCATTTAATCAAGAAGGGAAACTACTGACGCCATTTCGGACTTGGCGGAATACAAATACCGGAGAAGCGGCAACGATTTTAACAAGGGAATTTTGTTATAATATCCCACAGCGTTTTAGCATTGCTCACTTGTATCAGTCAATATTAAATCGTGAGGAACACGTTCAGGAGTTATGTTTCTTTACGACGCTGGCAGGTTACATACATTGGCAGTTAACAGGTGAAAAGGTGCTGGGGATTGGAGAGGCATCAGGAATGTTTCCAATTGACATTGAGGCTGGAGATTTTAATAGTCAAATGATTGCCCGATTTGATGAGTTAGTTAACCACCATAATTATAAATGGCTACTACGTGAGTTATTACCCGAGGTTCTAAAGGCTGGAGAAAAGGCGGGAATATTAACACCAAATGGAGCCAAACTGTTAGATCCCGATGGAGAATTAAAGTCAGGTATTCCTTTATGCCCTCCCGAAGGTGATGCTGGCACAGGAATGGTGGCAACTAACACTGTAGCACCGCGAACGGCTAATGTATCGGCGGGAACTAGTGTTTTTGCTATGGTGGTGCTGGAACGTGAGCTGAGGCATGCATATGAGGAAATAGACATGGTGACTACACCGGCTGGAAAACTGGTGGCAATGGTGCACTGCAACAACTGTACTTCAGATTTGAATGCTTGGGTGAATCTTTTTGGTGAGTTTGCTGATAATTTGGAAATGAATATTGACAAAGATCGATTATTTGGAATGTTATATCGGAAGGCCTTAGAAGGTGATATGGATTGCGGCGGTTTATTGGCCTACAATTATTTTTCAGGGGAGCATATAACCGGAATGAAAGAAGGACGCCCACTCTTTGTGCGAACCCCGGAAAGTCATTTTAATTTAGCAAATTTCATGAGAGTTCATCTTTTTACTGCCTTAGGTGCTTTGAAGACCGGAATGAATATTCTGCAAAAGGAAGAAGCGGTAGGAGTAGACTTGATTCTTGGTCATGGTGGTTTGTTTAAAACAGCGGAGGTGGGACAACGGGTTATGGCAGGCGCAATGAATACGCCTGTGGCAGTGATGAAGACGGCAGGCGAAGGTGGAGCGTGGGGTATTGCATTGCTTGCCTCATATCTAAAGAATAAAGGAAATGAATCTTTAGATACATATCTTCGGGAAAGCGTATTCTGTGGAGAAGATATTTATACTATTCGACCAAATGAAAAGGATGTTACTGGATATGAACAATTTATGATGCGTTATACTGGTGGGCTGGAAATTGAGAGTGCTGCGATTAATGGCTTAAAGTGATTCTTAAAAAAAGAAATTTCCAAAAAAAAGTAAAGAGCAGAAAGGGATAGGAATATGGATCAAAAGATAGCAAACGTACAAGTGTTTTTAGTGAGTCACCCGATTCAGCAGGGATTGGCTGACGCAACGAGAAAGGTAGAGAATATTGGCTTTACAATAATTCAATTAACTACAGACCAGGGTATCACTGGATTTGGAGTCACTTACAACGAAGTAGGTGGCGAGGCGACAAAGATAATGATTGAGACGAATATTGCTCCGCGGATTATTGGCAAAAGCGTATTTGCGACCGAAGATATCTGGCAAGATTTGTTTCAGTATTTGCGGGGTGTAGGTAGAAAGGGATTGACCTACTGTGCAATTAGTGCAGTTGATATTGCTTTATGGGATTTAAAAGGAAAGTTGCTAAACTTACCGTTGTTCCGTTTGTTTGGCGGTACTAAAACAAAGATTCCAGTGTATGCAAGCGGTGGATGGACATCGTACGAAGACGAGCAGCTGGTTGAAGAAATGCAAGGTTTTGTTGCTCAGGGATATCAGATGATAAAATTTAAAGTAGGAGTTGATGGTGGAAATAATCTACAGCATGATATTCGACGGGTAGCTAGGGTGCGAGAAGCAGTTGGTCCTGATATTGGTATTATGTTAGACGCGAATAATTGTTGGGATGCAGCTACTGGAGCTAGATTTGCTAATCAGGTTAAGGAATATGACATTATGTTTTTGGAGGAACCAACCTTTGCAGATGATATTCCCGGACTTAAACGGTATAAAAAAAGTACGGATCTGCCGTTAGGTACTGGTGAGCATGAATACACTAGATTTGGATGTCGTGATCTGATCCTGTCTGAGGCAGCAGATATTGTTCAGATGGATTTTACTCGTGCGGGAGGTTTTACTGAAGCGCTTAAGGTGGCAGCAATGACTCAGGCATGGAACTTAAAATTTGCACCACACGCTATGGAAAATATTCACATTCATTTAATGAGTGCAATTCCCAATTCACTCTATTTAGAACGGTTGATTTTGTTTGAAGATTTGACCAATCTTACCTATAAGAATTGCCCAACACCAAAGGAAGGATATATGAAATTGACCGAAATGCCGGGATTAGGATTAGAGCTCAACTGGGAATTTATATTAAGCCAGAAATAGAATAAGGTGGTAATATGTCTAGTAACAAAATCTTATTTATGTCATCTAAAAATGTTGTTGGAAGTCGAGGCTATCTGACGGGAAAATGAAGGAGAAAAAAAGATGAAGATGTTAATCAATGGTAACAGTGTAGAAGCAGAAACTAAGGAAGTTATTGAAGTAACGAATCCATATACCGGCGAAGTGCTGGATACAGTTCCAGCAGCGGCAAAAGCTGATGTTGACCGGGCGATTACAGGAGCCGAGAAAGGGCAAAAAAGTTGGTACAGAAATAATGTTCGCGAACGAGCGGTGATTATGCGGAAGTATTTAACTTTACTTAAGCGTGACCGTGATGAACTATAAAAAACTCTTGCACTTGAAACTGGAAAACCGATATTAGATTCATATGGTGAACTTGATTCGGTATATATGACCTTTGAAAGTTCAATTGAGATTGTTAAGCACCAATATGGTAAAACAATGCCAATGGGAATCGAAGGTGGTTATGATGATGATCTGCAGGTTACCATTCATGAACCTTTGGGAGTAATTGCATGTATTGTACCATTTAACTTTCCAGCTGCGTTGTGGGCATTTAAAGCTGGTCCGGCATTAATGGCCGGTAATGCAATTGTTGTCAAACCAGCAACTTCAAATCCGCTTTGCGTCCTAAAGCTAATGAACTTACTGGTTGAAGCCGGTGTGACTGCAGAGGCAGTGCAGTGTATAACTGGTCGAGGTGCCCAGGTAGGTAATTGGATCGTTGAGAATCCACTGGTTGCTCAGGTTAACTTGACAGGTGGAGTTAAGGCAGGAAAAGAAATAGCTAGAAAAGCTGCCGAAAATCTTACAGATTACAAATTTGAATTGGGGGGAAATGACCCGCTAATTATCTGTGCTGATTGTGATATGGACTTGGCTGTAAATGAAGCTGGTGATAAGACCAGAAATGCTGGACAGTGCTGCTCAGGAGCGAAACGGTTTATCGTTCACCAATCTATTAAGGATGAATTTATGAACCGATTGATTGAAGAGCGATTAAAAACGGTGAAGACCGGAGATCTAATGGATATGGAGACTGATTATGGAACATTAATTAGCGAAAAAGCAGCGATAGAAGTAGAGAAACAAGTAGAAAAAACTATAGATCAAGGTGCTCATCTGGTATATGGCGGGGAACGGAAAGGGGCATTTTAT
>Ga0153946_1000361_pt1 | contig 19701 bp, 37 predicted proteins | sample TSNJ030MetaG_FD_104751 | JGI IMG/M metagenome (GOLD analysis project Ga0153946, IMG submission 104751) | Attine ant fungus gardens microbial communities from New Jersey, USA - TSNJ030 MetaG | ecosystem: Host-associated > Fungi > Mycelium > Unclassified | place: USA: New Jersey, Wharton State... | reverse complement strand
GTCGTGACTGTAATCGATGTTATCCAGGAAGAAAGGAAGTACTCGATGGTATGCTGGGTGCTGACCTTGTTTGCTTCCAGGTGAGTAAATAAGAGTTGTATGATGTTTCCTGGTACCCACAGTATATCCTCAGACATATTCTTACACCCGGCACTTCATCTCCACATGTATCCGGGTTTGTGGCTATGAAGCAACGACACGAGGTATTGATGTTGAGGGACATCTGGCCGCGGTGTCACACTGTCCTGTGGGCATAGATGCCGAGCGAGTCACTCGCGATATGTGAGGAATTTTACCCTTCTTTTCTTAACTTTTGGTGTTTTGCATCAGGATTGGGTTATTATTAAAAATACGACGTCACAAGGCGATCATGCTGATTAAATGGAATTTGATCTAGTCAACGACCAGGGATCCAGCCTAAACTCGAAGCTCTGAGAACGTTGTACGAAGGGAAGAAGATCATTGTTGGACGTGATAAGCTCGATGTTGTGAAGGGTGTCATTCAAAAGGTAAAATTGCAAATTTAGACGTAAATTTGGCGTGTTCTGATGATCTGGTTCGGATCCGAACCTTAGTTACATGCTTTCGAGAAGCTCCTTCAAGATTATCCGGAATGGATAGGCAACGTCGTGATGATCCAAGTGACTTCACCTGCACTCACTGACTCACCAAAGCTTGAACGACAAGTCACCGAGCTTGTTTCTCATATCAATGGCGAATATGGGAGTCTTGACTTCATTCCTGTCCACCACTAGTACGTGACCAAATACATTCGGAAAAGATTCAGAATGGGTTTCTAAAACGAGATTTCTAGTCACCAAACGTTGAAAAAGGACGAGTTTTATGCCCTTCTCAGTGTTGCTGATCTTGCTGTGATAACACCTCTTCGGGACGGCATGAACACCACAAGTATGGAGTTCGTCATTGCTCAGGAGAGGACAAATAAGAGCCCATGCGTTCTCAGCGAGTTCATGGGCATCAGCAAGACCATGGAACATACTCTCCTCGTCAACCCATGGAATCTTGGTGTGAGCATTCTACCTCAATTTATCTCTGTACTGTCCTGATTTGATTGGTCTGTACATCTGACTGTCCGAATGGACGTGTGACATGACATGATTAACTGACAATTTTCGCGATTACTCGTCTCTTGCTTTTGTATGGGGCTTCATCAGGAAGTGGCGGCTGCGATCAATCAAGGCCTTTTGATGTCTCCGTCAGAGAAAGTTGAAAGGCATGCCAAATTGTACAAGGTTGTCACAACGCATACATCCCATTCTTGGGCTTCGATACTTGTCAAACGATTATTAGGACAACTCAGACGACAGGGAATGGCGCGGCAGACTCCTTATATTCTGAAGCACAAGTTGGAACAGTTGTATACTTCGGCGAAGAAGAGACTATTTTTGTTCGATTACGATGTAAGCTCTCTTCTGACCCAGTTGAGTATGATATCCTTTGATGTTGATTATTTGATACTTGGGGTTCTAGGGTACCCTCACTCCGATTGTGAAGATGCCTTCAATGGCCGTTCCTTCGAGTGCAACATTGGAAGCTCTGGAGAAACTTGCTAGCGATCCGAAAAATGTGGTATATATCATCTCGGGACGGGACCAGGAATTCCTAGACCTCCATTTAGGTCACATCAAGAATATCGGATTCTCAGCAGAACATGGTGGTTTCGTTAAGGAATCTGGAGCAGAAAAGTGGAAAAATTTCACAAAGAATCTGGATATGAGCTGGATGAGCGAGGTAGAAGAAATATTTCGATATTACACTGAGGTGAGTGCGCAAGTTGGGCTTGGTCAGGCTGGATGTTGATTTGAGCGTGATTTAAGCGGACGCAAGGCAGCCATGTTGAGATGAAAAAGAGCTCAATTACTTGGCATTATCGCGCTTCAGATCCAGAATGGGGGTGAGTGTAAAATTTACTTTAAAACCACTTGTGAACTTGCTGATGCTTTGAGAACGCAGCGAATTTCAGTGCAGACAATGCCAAGATCTACTGGAAAATAACTTGGTGAATAAGCGACCCATCGAAGGTTTGTCAGATTCGCTATGGGTGTAAGACCTGCTCTGATGGTTTGCTATAGTGATGGTTGGAAAGAAGAACCTCGAAGTACGACCTCTCGCTGTTAATAAGGGAGAGATTGTCAAGAGAATACTCTACATGAATCCTGATACCGAATTCATCTTCTGTGCTGGTGATGACAAAGTTAGTTGCGTTCATTGTGTCCTAAACTTCCACGTTAACTCATCATCATCTTGAAGACTGATGAAGATATGTTCCGTGCGCTCCTTCTATTCAATCAATCGGGACAGCAGCAATCGCAACAACGAGAAGAAAGAGCTTCTCTCCTCCGATTCGAAGCACCACTATCCGTAACGCTCATCGATAATAAGGATGCCCAGCCTGTAGATCTGAAAATCCAACACGAGGCAATATTTACGACCGCCGTTGGCCATGGTAGCAAGAGAACCCTAGCAAGTTGGCATGTGACAACACCTCAAGAAATTGTTGAACACATGTTGGACCTTGTAAAGCAGCCTACGCAGATCGAGGTCAACGGCATCCATAATGATGGTGCGAAGCTTTGAGGATCGTTTCTTTTGTTTGATGGGATAGATGGAACAAAAGATTCTTCTATGGTCATGGGAAGTAACCCGTTCAGATTAAGATCTGGCTTTGATTCTGTGGATGGTGTCACGATCATCGTTTGTTTTCTATCTTATAGTCTACATATCTTGTTTTTGTGTTTGGTTCATTTTCGCTATAGGGTTTCGGTTGAGTCTGTCGAATTCATAGATATCATCTAGAGGACAATGAAGTGGCTAGACCTCCCTGAAGGAACTGTTCAGCCGGGCATGATCGTCCAACACTTGATTCATCTGAAGAAGTGTATCAGGAACAGGAATGCTCTCCCTGATCTTCAATCCTCCTCGAAATACACCGTCTGGTAAAGTGATCAGTCACTGGGTGGGTTCAAGGAGATACGGGAATAAGCATGACAAATCAACAAATCATTTCTAAAGAGACACTGGATCAATTTGTTGTCGGTGAAAATCCGGCGATGGAAGCTGATTCTTTTAAATTTCGTTCTAGCCACACGCCTCTCCGCTGGAGATTCGCTTGTCACATGCAAAATGACAGCTAGCCTCTTTTCTTAGCTTTCGGAATCCGAGCACCCTTGGAGTCTGCGTTGTACACGTGCTGTATTTCAATTCGAGGTTCTCAGGTTAGTGTATTTGTTATCAGAATTGAGATATTTAACTTGTTCAGGGACGATGGTTATCATAATCACATCCTTCCTAGCGAAAGCTGCGTAGTTGGCATAGGAACGGGGAGTTAGTACCTGGAAGGAACATTGCGCAGTCGCGCACTGCTTTTTACCCAACAAGGAATAAACATACAGTCGTGATAAACATTTACGTCAAATTATGTGAAGTTGAATTACTGCTAAAAAAACACCGTCAAGGGATTGGGATATGTTGTAACGTTTTCAAATTACCCAAAGTCTGAGAATAATTCAAGATATGTCAAATTTTTGATTGACGTACGACAAATCGATTAATCGGCACAGTGCATGTATTGTGCTGGTATGATATATTCACCAACCATCCACAACTCACGTATGTGTCCACCATTTCATGATGTCTCGATTATCAATATTTGGTTTCAGAACAAAACATTATCAGGAAAAACTTTGTAAACGCCCGACCAATTCCACGTTACTTGCACTAGCAACATGGATGGAGCGTGGTGATAATTGTTACGGCTTCGTGACAGGCACTTATAAAGGTTCACGGGTTTAGCCTAAATGCTGGCTGTTGCTTTCCTTCCCTTCACGACACATTGTCTTCCATCTCCTCTCGCTCACCAGCCTTTCCTTTGCCTTTGCTTATTCAAAAATGATCTCAAGAATTTCGGTCATGACTCTCGCCCTTCTGGTAACCTTTGCTGGCATCGGTCACTCGGCGCCACTGGACGTGTACTCACCACCACTACTTACTCCTGCTGCGGGTGAGGTGTGGCAAGTAGGAACAAGGCAGAAAGTGACGTGGTGAGTGCTTCACTCCGAGAAACACGGCTGAAGAAATCGCTGTTAATCTGTTAACCCAGGGACACTTCAAATCCGCCCAAGCAAATTACAAACCACAATGGCACTCTTTTCCTCTCCCAGAATGGATATCTGCTGGACTATAGTATGTGGAATTCTGTATAAACATCCTTGTTCAGTCATGACAATGGATTTGATAGAAGACCCTTTGGCTCATGGTTTTAATATCATGGATGGTTGGGTTTGGGTAGATGTGCCAAAAGTGCGGAATGCGAGTGACTACCAACTTGTATGTGAGTATCCTGTCTCTCAAACTGTTGTCGGATGATAAGTGATATTTACACATACATTGAGTGATGGGTGACTCCGGAAATGCCGGACCTATTTTCGCTATCCAAAACTAAGGGCTTCCTGATTTGTTGCAGACAGAAAAGCAGGAATTTTGAGTTCATCTGGGCAGGGTAGTGGTTGCGGTGGTTGGATTAATACGCATCACGGGTAGGTTTTTCGTGGATCTCGGTATGGACGTTTGACATTGGACAATCAACCTGGACCTTGCATTGGCGTAATTTGAACGTTTCATGGACCTCTTGTTAGCACAATAGCATAGTTCCGCTTTCGATATCTGTATATGTGTGCCTGCCTTGGACAACGCCTTGATGCTTGTTCTTTATCTTCGAAAGACTAATGACAGAAAGTCATTTATGATGTCCCGCTGGCTAACGGAGTACATGGTTTGGTGTACCGAATGCATGACATCGAATATTATGAAGACTTATCGGTCAGCGGAACATACTACACTATAAGCTCATGGATGTTCGTGAAATGAATAAGGAAGCCTACCGTGACAGCCATAAGACGATTAGTCGAAACGTTGCCATTTTCATCTTTATCAACTTGCTCAATATATTGGTAACGTGTCCCAACCGGGATAAACATCCGGCCAGGGGATGCAAGCTGGTCAACAAGGTCTTGGGGAAGCGTGGGTGCAGCTGCTCCAACATGAATAGCGTCATAAGGTCCTGAAAGAGTCGGGCAGCACAGCGTGAGTGCCAAGAACAAGAGAAGTGCTTGGTTTCTAACCGCCACTGGGATAACCTTTTCTACCGTCACCAGCAATCATCTCAATTTGCTTCCTCTCCACAGCTGTGCCAAGGCCATCCTGCTTTAAATTACTGATAGACCAATCGACAAGCTCAGGGATGTGATCGATTCCAATAACCTTGCCAGTGGGGCCAACAATATGGTGAAGAACAGCAGTCATGTATCCAGATCCGCTCCCAATATCGAGAACTTTGGCTCCAGGTTGGAGAAAAGGAAGGAGGTTTTCTGTAGCATAGGCATGCTGGGGAAAGGTGGGTCAGTTGATGACGTATGGTACATGGTTACGCAGGAATACGTATACTGACCATGTGCGGGGCACTGATTGTAGCGCCATGCCCGATAACCCTGTCAAGCAGCTGGATGAGCCAAAGATCTTGGACGGGATCAAAAGAGACACGACTGAGGAGAATCCTCATATGCACTGCTCTTGTTAAACACATAGTTGGCTCGATCTACATGAGTCATAGCCTGAAGAATCAGAAGTATGCCAAGCAGAAAGGGAGCTTCACGTCAGTAGTTCCACAGAGATGTCTGTTGGTATGCTGACTTTTGCGGTTCGATCGGCGTGGAAGATTCCGGACTTGTTCATGTTATTTATGAGCTCAAGATTGGTTTTTCCTGTACAATGCCAAGCCATCTTTGTATACTATCGAGGACGACAAGATGGAGTGAGTGCTGTAATCAATGATGTTGAAGGAGCTCAGTTGGAGCTGATGCGATCAGCTGGCACAGGACACCCCTGATATGAAACATCCATGACTCGATACCGTAGCTTGGGTGTTCTACGGAATACACAATCTAATGCTGTTTTAGTGCTGAAATCTAGTCCTAAAACATGTTAGTTAATTTGGTGCTCCTGTCTGAAGCGAGTCGCGGGTCAAAGTCGGAGTACCGAAAATTTAACACAGCCACATATGTACTCTGCCCTCACCTCCTGTCATTTCTTTTTCCATCATTAATTTATAATGCGGTGTGCAGGACCCTCACCTCCTGTCATCGCCTTTCTTTCCTCCAGCTTCAGTCGCTCATTGATATATGATCACTCTGCTTAGCTCTCAAGGCACTCCGTTTGGCCCTCTCTTGCTCGCTGTCTTCACCGTGCGTACTCTTAATGGTTATCAGTGGTGTCGATTGATAGGTCCCTCATCTTAGTCGATCTTTGAAGTATTTCTCTTATGTCTTGCGGGATACATCCTTGCGGCACGTGGTGTGCTTGATAAGAAAACTCAAAAGGTTCATAGATCTACCCGAACCGTGAACACGCTTAATGACTGCGTGTAACAGCAACTCAATCGTCTCAATGTATCTCTTTTTACGCCTGCCTTGTTATTTTCAAAGGTCGCATTCTTCCTGACACCGGGTATGTATCTCGGTTCCTATCTTTGCTGCCAAGCCTACCATTCCCACAGAAAGACTACGAGAATTATGGGTTATCCCAGTTTTCTTCCTGGTAATTACTGCTGTCTCAGGCATAGTGGCTTCAGTTCTAGGCTGGTTGTTCAAGCTCAAGTGTTCGCAAAGGTAATGGCCCTGATTTTTTGCATGAAGGAACTTGACAAACGTGCGTGGCTATTTCAGGAATTTCGCTATGGCTGCAGCCATGTTCATGAATTCAAACTCGCTCCCGATCGCGTTAATGCAAAGCCTCGTTGCCACAGTTCCTGATTTGCGCTGGGATTCTAACGATAACAGGGATGCGATGGTTGGTCGAGCATTGACTTATCTTGTTATGCACAGCACTCTTGGTATGGTTGTGAGTGTGCTGTTCCTCCTTGTACCCGAGATTTTTCTCAGAATCTATTTAGCTACGCTGGAGCTATGGTGTTCATTTGCTTTCACAAGCAGATCCAGAAGTTGCAGAATTGGAACCCAATGAATCCACACCCTTATTTGGAGATTCTCCTTGTGACAGTGGTTACTCCAGGTCAGCACCATTTACCTGGGAATCTTCACTTGAGGAAGATGCCAAGAGTTCCAGGATGATTTCTCAATCGGAAGTGCCTAGACGGCGGCCGCCTCCCTTACGTCAAAACATACAATTTCCCCGTTCATATCCTGATTCACCCAACCGGTCTCGCGCAGATCTTGATCAATACGGGACTGGACCTTCTGATGACTGTGCTGTGGACATGGAACTACCTACCTTCAATCAACTATCAGACTCAAACCTGAATGGAACGATCAGGCAATGTTTTGTGCGTTATTGGTCGGCACTCAATGACTTTATGACAGCTCCCTTATGGGCAGCATCTGCATCGCTCATGGTTGCAACGATTCCGGTTTTGCAGCATTGGTTACGGTTCCATGGCACAGCAGTTTCGAATGCGATTTCTTCTGCTGGGAACTGTTCAATTCCAATTACTCTCGTCGTCCTCGGGGCCTACTTTTATCCTCAGCCATCAGAAGCACAAATACCCTACCTTGGATCTGATATCCCTAACATAACCACCAGCAATTCGTCAGCATCTGCCTCATCGTTTCCCTTGTTACGTGCCCTCCGATGCCTCTTCACTCGGGAAGCTCAATCTGATCAATCCACCGCTCTGATAAGGCGTCATTATAGAAAAGGGGAAACGAAGACAGTTATTATCGCTATCCTTTCCAGAATGGTTCTTACCCCTGCCATACTGATACCACTCCTCGCATTCCACGCAAAATATGGTTTTACTGTCGTGTTTGAAGAGTAAGTATCCATCTTTTGTACAACAATTGCTGTGGTAACTGACCCGTTTGGTGATAGTCCGATTTTCGTCGTAGTGAATGTTCTTCTCATTGCATCTCCTCCTGCTCTCACGTTGGCCCAGATTACGCAGAGAGCATCAGGAGATGCATTCGAACGTCTCATATCTCGCACTATCTTTTGGTCATATTGCATCGTTACGCCGTTCACTACCATCATAACTGTTCTCATTGGACTTTTGCTTGCCAAGTTATGAGAATATATATCTGTTTTTGCATGCCCTTGTTGTGCCAGAAAGGTAGAGTTTTATGGTTGCGCAACAATAGTACTTTTATGAAGGGAAAAAAGTCATCCTCTACCCCTGCTGACAGACTCAGGGAGAAAAGACTATACAAGATCAGTCCAAGGCATAAGAGATCGTTCATCTTTTTTTAATTCAACAATTGATTACACGGTACTCAAACGCAGTCCGTGGTAGACAAGGATACATACAAGACACAAAGCAAACAATACAAGTTGATGGGAAGAAGGACAAGGAGCATAGCTAGTTGGGAAAGTAAAAACCATAAGTGTTCTTGAGGAAATCTACCAGATCAGATAGTCATTTGTGCTCGTGAGAGATTGACAAAGATCTGTTACATTCGAAAGAGGATGTGTGTTTTTGTTTTGATGCCAGCATTTGCCACGCGGACAGTTGTAAGCTTACCGTTGTTACCTAAGCAGGCTGCTGGTACAACGTCTCTGCAATGTAGCTTTGTTTGTTCTGATTCTGATGGTAACTTCTGTTGTCGAATTTTCTATCAACCATTGTCCGGGAGGATCAAAGGAGAAGGGCTCGTCACTTATCCAAGGTGACCTGTGATATCGTTGCTACCCATTGACGGGGTAGACCCCCGTTGATCCGCCCGAGTTTTTTTTCAGTTCCCTACTGATGCAAAAAAAATTGAATTCTTTCAATTGTTACACAATCACATCTTGACTTGCTGTTCAGATCATGAGAATGTTGTGATTTGTGTGTGCGTGTGAACATTGTTCTGTGAATCACTTGTAGATCAGCACCTCATCGGCATGGGAATTTTGAAGCACACTTTTCAGATTGTATCAGTCCCCCGGGGGATACATTGCCAGAGAATCTCCAGATTTTCACGGAGCTGAAAAGTGATCGAGATACACCGGACCGATGTGTCATTCTCTTAGTTTTTCCTAATTCTCATAACCGATAATCAGAACTGTTCATTCTTCGATCTTCATTAGATTGATCCAAATCTGCTCCGCGTCAAAGGACAATGTTGAATCGTCCAATGATGAGATATCGGCGGAGTATCAGTGAAAATGTTCCTCTTGTCCCTTGAACTCGTCACAAGAGCACTTGCTATAGATAGTCAGATGATAGCCGCTCAAAGGCAAAACCAAATATCTCTGACTGTGATCACTATTATTAGTGCCTTGCCCCCCATGCTCTAGGCTCTGAATGTATAAAGAGTCGAAAATTTGGCTCCTCCAGGTAAATAAATTGCATTCAGTCCTCGTACAGTCACGATGGTAAATGACGAAAGCGATACTACATCCCTTCCTCTCGATACACTCATCACTCTGATGGACTATATACATCCACTGGATTTGATAGCATTTCGAAAGGTGTGCCTGCGAAGTTCAATCATTTTTTTTAGCCCTATCTCAAAAACAAATGCCAGACTTGTAAAGCTCTCTACTATGCTAGTCACCAGACCCACGTCTGGACTAGGGCTCTCACAGATCTGAATCTAGCGCATGGCGCTTTCCTGCCCACGTTCGAATTGGATCAATTGACCGCACAAGAGCTTGCTAAAGTCACTACGGCGCCTACGAGGTGGTTAGCGACGATGCGGCAAAGGTATCATCGACAACTAGAACAGCCACATGTCGATTTAAGGTGGAAGCCCTCGACGATGAGCCTTGGTCCGATAAGGCTTGGATTGGACGCAGGGGATGAAGCCCGGGCTTTGTATCTTGTTCCTGGAGGGCGATTTGCATTAATTTTGACAATGTTTACGCTTCAAATTTGGGACCTTGGGCTTGTGGGAAAGGACAATGTGGCGGCACATCGTGTGGCTTGGGCTAGAATGGCTCAACAAAACAATGTAGCGTTTTCAGCCCAGCCAACCAAGGATGGCTTGGGTTTACGTGTGGTCGTGTCCTCCTCCGTGATAGCTGATGCTAAGTAAGCGCTTCTTTGTATTGTCGTTGCCCCTCAAGGGCCACTGACCATTTTTGCACCGGGAGGGAATAGTCGTAAGCATATTTCGGTTTATGAAGTTTTTCTGCTGGAGGACCAACCGACGTTGAATATGATTGGGCGGGCTGAAACTGACGCCACGGCGAACGCCGGAACCGAGCCAAGGCTTGCTGGGGACGTTGTTTTCTTATTGGGGGATCAAATTGTTCTTTTATGGGATTTTGTCAACGACCAATGGGCGAGATGGTATACGCAAAAAGATGTCTCAATTGTGAGTCGATAACGCCGTTTTCTTCTTCTTCATAGAACTGACGGAGCGACCAAACCTGGATAGGATATATTCATGACGCTGGACTCGGTAGTGTTTTTGGACTATGATGAAATGATTATCTGGAAGATTCCGGATCTCAAGCCCCTCACTCAGCAACCAAGCGTTGTGATAGAGCAAGTGGTCGATCATCGCATCTTCTCGTCCTCCTCGCTCCTGGGAGGTGGAGTATCGGGGGTTGTGATTGATTTTTGTGGTCGCCTGTCCGACTGGTACTGGAATAAGCAGCAAGTTGTTCTCGGTATCCGTTCCGTGACCAGCGAACCCTATACGATATTACGCTTCAAGCCCTCGTCACACTTCTGGCCTTCGGCGTCCACTGGCCGCCTACTATGCAAAAAAACAGTATTTTCCCTTCCGCAGAACACCCCCAATCCGGCATCAATATACCGACTTTGCGAGGATAGTCTCATCGCCTGTTTTCCATTGACGGGCAGAGATCTCATTGTGTCGATTTCGGGGGAAGAGCCTGAAAGCGTGGTACACCTTATAATGCGTCTGCAACACCCCATGAATCGCGTGAGAGAATTTTCTTTTTGTCCTCTATCTGGAAGAATAAGTTACATTACGAATGTCAACGAACTCGAAATCGCAGATTTGTTCACCAGTATCGAGTAGTGGGAGGAGTCCTGTGTTCGATGTAGTTGTATCTGAACTTTCATGAGATCAATGTAGCATCTTGAAATATCGATGTCGTGCATACGTTCAGTTGGCTCCTGGTTCAGAAAGCCTGTCCTTACACGATCGCTGTTTGATTCCTCATTGGTAGTGAATTGAACCGGAGTTTGAAAATATGACCGAAATAGGCAGAATTTTGCATTACACGAAAACTCCGGCAAAGCTTTTGCCTCTTACCATCAACTACCCAACCAACACGGGCTTTCAACAACCAAGTTGACTCACATCGCTCTATCTGTTCTTTTTCTTTGCGAAAAAATTAGAAAGCGATGGATATCGACATGAAAAATAAAGAGGGCGTCGACGAGGACAAGACTTTGCCTGTCGCTCGAGACCGCGAAAGAGAGAGAGACAGGGACAGGGATTATGACAGAGACAAGGAAAGAGACAGGGACCGTGATCGTGACCGTGAATATGACCGTGATAGGGACAGACGGGACAAGGACAGAGAGCGCGACAGGCGAGAGTCTGGTACGTCTCATTTCCCCCTTCCTCCCCTTTTCCACAAATTGTTTTTGTATTACTGATATTCACTTAGGCCGCTCAGGACGACGTGCTGGAGATCATTGGGAGCCAGACAGGCGTAACGGTGATGTAGGCAGTTGTCTTTTATTATTTACCACAAAAATCATCTGACAAAATTTTCTCGTGTCGTAGAGGAGGAAAAGGTCGAGAAGTCGCTCAAGGTCTCGTTCCCCTCGCCGTCGTTCAGCTTCTCCTCGTCGGAGACGTCGTTCTCCAAGGTCGAGAAGTCGTTCGAGCCACTCACGCAGCAGGACCCGTAGTCGCGACAGGAGAGGTGGAGATGCGTTTTCACGTTCTCTTGGAGGACCCACGAATGCAGACCACGAAGAAGCAGTTGAATTTGCGAAAATCAGCAAGAGAGAGAATCGCGTCTATGTCGGCAATCTCAGTTATGATGTCAAGTATCGCGATCTGATTGAGTTTATGAGGGGAGGTGGGTTTCTTGGGCCGCCATTTTTTCGTGTTGTTAGTCGCTGTCCTTTGACGAGTTTGAGAGGCTCTATCACTTGCGGGGGATAGAGGAGATTTGTGCCACTCTTGAGGAGAGGATTTTGCACAGGATTTTATCGCATGGCGCGATATGATCTGTGTCCGTTTTGATGGAGATGATTTATGGCCTTCTTTCTGTATGAAGGGGGGTGCAGTAAATGGGAATTAGGTTCTTGTGACCTTTTCTCCCCCGTCTTTCCGATGAACTGGGAGCTTTGGAGAAGAGCTTGTGGGGAGGAAGAGATGTGTTTATCCTTGAGTGGGAGAAGAGAGCGTGCATGCCTTTTCTTTGCGAAACATCTTCCTTTTTGATGGAATTGGTTGAGTTGGCAGGGTATTGATGGGAGATTTTGGTTTGGCAGCTGGTGAGGTGCTCTTCGCCGAAGTCCTTGTAACGCCTACCGGCGTATCCAAAGGATGCGGGTATGTTTTTTTCTTTAGAGTTTTCTCCTGTTGGATTGAATGCCTTGACCAGGATTGTCGAGTTTGCTTCTCAAGAGGACGCTCAGCGAGCTATTCGTGAGCTGTCTGAGCAGCCACTCCTTGGTCGGCCGGTTTTCATTCGCGAGGTGTGTCTTGAGAACGTTCTTGACGATAGAGTTGACGTCTTATGTCCAGGATCGAGAAAACGAGGCACGGTTTGGTGCCACACCTGTTCCTGGTAAAATTGGGATGGCTATGGCGGGACAAGGGCTTCATGCACAACCACCTCCTCGTCCCGCCGCTCACAATATATATGGTGGTGGACAAAATCCTGGGAATCAGCTCTATGTTGGCAATGTCAGTGACTGAATGATTTGTTTGAGAATTTGTGTCACTGTTCAACGCTCTAGCTTCCTTACCAAGCGGGATGGCAAGATTTGAAGGATCTGTTCCGTAATGCTGGTAATATTATCCGTGCGGACATCAACATTGGTGCGGATGGGAGGCCGAAGGGATCGGGAACAGTGGTGTTTGAGACTGTGAAGGATGCGCAACAGGCGATCAGTGAGTTGATGGTTTTTTTTTGTGTGTTGATTCTGATGGATGATACGTGTTGCAGGTATGTACAATGGCTACGAGTGGTATGGTCGTACACTTGAGGTCCGGGAGGTGAGGTGTTGATGACGATGTGTGTCATTTTCGATGATGGCTGAACTTTGGAGCAAGGACCGGTTTGCTGGACTGTCTGGGAGCACGGGGTTCCGTGGTGGGTTCCGAGGTGCGCCTCGTGGAGGAGGTGGGTTCCGTGGTGGGCTTCGTGGAGGGGGGCTTGGTGGACGAGGAGGGTTCCGTGGTGGAGGATTTGGGGGTGGTGGTGCTGGGCGTGATTTTTCGAACCAGGATTTGTATGCTGATTATAATGGGCCTGACTCGTCGGGAGGACCTAATGGACCTGCTGCATTAAGGATGGATCAATATGGGGGTGGTGGTGGAGGAGGAGGGTATGGGAGTGGAGGATACGGTGGGTATGAGCCTGAACCGAGCCAACAGATCATGGTTCGCAATGTATGTTGAAGTCTCGAACTGGAAAAGCGAGTGTGGCTGACGAATGTCTAGTTGCCTTGGTCGACTGCGAACGAGGATTTGGTAGAGTTGTTTGAAACGACGGGGCAGGTCGAGTTGGCGGAGATTTTGTTTGACGGCACGCGCTCGAAAGGATGTGGTGTTGTGCAGTTTGGGCAGATTGCGGAAGCGGAGACGGCGATTGCGAAATTCCAGAGTTATGTGTATGGTGGACGACCGCTGGGTGTGTGCTCAGAGTGAAGTCTCATGTTTTTGGCTGACGTTTTCTTACTAGATGTGCGATTCAATGATCGCTGGCATACGTTTACACCTACTGCGGCCAAAGGTGGGCAGATTGCACCGTTGCAGGTAGACAATGTTTAGGAATCAAGTGTGTGTGTATGTGATTGATTAATAAAGCAAATTACAAAAGTGAGACCGAGAGAGAAAAAGAAAAGTCATGGATTATGAGTGTCGTCAATGTCACCTTCAGCGTCGAGATCCCTACCATCGATGTTGAGCGGTCTGACGACTGCGGTTGGAGCTGAGCGTTTTGGACGTTTTGAGGCACTGGTTTTCGTAGAGGCACGTGAGCGTTTCTTGGTGGCGGTGGCAGTGGCAGATGATGAGGACGGAGAGCAAGTAGGGAGAGAGATGTGGGTGGAAGAGGTAGTAGACGTTGGCAGAGGTGGTGGTGGAGGAGGTGGAGATGGAGGAGATGAAGGGGAAGTGTGAGGCGTAGGGTCCTTGAGGTCAGATGGTGCTGGGTCACCAGAGGTAGAGGGTTGTTGAGCACCTCCTGGGAGAGCCAGAGTATGAGGAGGAGGGGGAGGAGGAAAGGGCATGGGAGGATAATGGGCAAAAGGTGGATAAGGGTAAAAGTAGGGGGGCAGCATGGGAGGAGGATGTGGAAGGGGCTGTTGAGTGCCGTCTGGGTTGGTGGGTGGGTGAGCAGGATCTGTGGGAGCAAGGAAGGAGGGAGGGCCATAGTAGACGGGATAAAAGCCTTCGGGGGAGAGCTGGTGGATGGGAGGAGGAGGAGGAGCGGACGGGGAAGTTTGAGTGGCTGGGAGTATAGAAGAGATGAGTATAGAATGAAATAAAAGACAGAAAAGCGCACGATAAGAGTCGGGAATGTCAGACTTGTTTTTGCGTTTGTACGGGCCACGCTTGATGCCTTTTTTGCGCTCCTTGCGCTGGCCGTCGACGCAGGTGTTGGCGACGCCGTACTTGAGGCAGCGCTCGCAGGGGCGGGACTCGTCGCACTTTTTGCACGCTGCAGCGCAGTTGGTACACTGGGGGAGACGGTGAGAGGAGGACGGCGAGAACGGGGGAGGACGTACAGCCATTTTGACTTGCTTGCGCTTGGGCTTGGCCAGTGCAGGGGGTAGCGAGGGCGCTGTGGGTGGGAGTCAGTCGCACGTTGGGCAAGACGTCGAGCACAGACCAGTGGCAGGGGGTGGATAGGCATAGACCATGCTGGGGGCAAAGGCCATCATGTAGGGAGGCTGGGTGTTGTCACCGTCGTGGGCGTACGGGAAGAAGGGAGGAAAGGGGAGGAGAGCGTTGTCATGCGCCTTGGGCTGGTCAGCGGTGGCCATAAAAGTCTCTGCTCATCGTCAGCAACGTCCAGCAGACACTCCACCCAGCCAACTCACCAAACAACAGAACAACCTGCGATATTCGCACGCCTCTCCGTCCTCCATCTCTCGAAAGGTCCGTGCGCCTCTCTCTCCTCGTCGTCCTCAACAACCAGCTCACCCTCATTTTGCTTCTCCGCCTGAACACTCTAGACTCCGACCCAATGCCTCCCGAAATCGTCGACCTCGTCCTTGCCTTTCTCCACGACGACGACGACCACTCCCTCCGCGTCTGTGCCCTTGTCTCCTCTGCCTTTGCTGCTGCTGCTCGTCGTCTTCTCTTTGCCCACGTCGTCCTCCTCCCTGCTCCCCGTCACCCCCGTTCTTCCTCCCAAGCTCCTCCCTCTCCTGTCCCCTCTCCTCATCCTCACCCCCGTTCAGAGTCTCTCTCTCCCACCACCCAAGACCGGCCTCAGCCCTGTGCACGCCTCTTGTGTCTCCTCGCTGCGTCCCCCCACATCGCCCCCTATATCCGACGCCTCTCCATCGTCGACGGAACCCTCTTTCCTTCTCTCTCTCCCTCTCAGCCTCCCTTCTTCCCTCCCATTCCCCGCCATTCTCCCCGCTACTTTGCTCTCCGCGACGCCCTTAACGGCCCCCACTGGTTCCTCTCTACCCCGCCCCGCATCCTCGCCTCTCTCTTCCGCAAGCTCCGTATATCCGTTTTTGATCTCGTCTTCCAGGATGCAACCCCTCTTCGCTGGCACACTATCTCATCTGACATCCATGCCGCTCTCCTTTCCCTCTGGTCGTCGCCCTCTCTCCACACTCTCCACTTGCATCGCATCGCCTGGGACTCTCCCGCCGCTCTCACCACATTCACCCGTTCCTTCGCCCACCCTTCCATCCGCCATCTTGCCCTTCACCATGTCCAACTCGTCTCTTCTCCCTCCCAACCCCACCACCAAGTCAGGCCACGCGGCAGATCGCCTACCCCCCGCACCGATCCTCCTGCCTGTCCCAAGTTTGACACCCACCTCCCACCTCCATCCCATCCACTCCATCTACACTCTCTCACCATCACCGCTTCTCCTCCCACTGTATTTCCTGCCTTGTTTCTCAACCCGCAGTCGCTCTGCAAGCTTTCCATCCCACTTGATCAGTTCCCCCACCTAGTCCACCTCGACATGTCTGATTTACAAGAACTCGTCCTCAATGATCGCTTGACCTCAGGTACTTTTTCTATTGTCTTGCATGACTATTCCTAATATCCTACAAGAACGAGAACTGTGTTTCTCACCGTTTCAAAATCTGCGCGTTCTAAAGCTTGCGGTCCACGCCGCGCTTGGTGGTTGGCTTTCTGAGGTGTTCAATACGTTGCCTCGGACGATGGAACATGTTGACCTTGAGTTGGTCATGAATGATCGTCGTTGGCAACAACAGATGGAGATCCGCTGTCCTCCTGGTGTGCGGTTACAGATTGTTGAGTGTTGGGAGCAGGTGAGAGGACGTCGTGGTCTCATAGGAGGAGGAGGGTTTGGTTTGTGCAGGTCGACGTGAGATGGGTGAAAGCAAGATTTGCGGTTATAATGCTGAAAGTGTTTTAGGGGAAAGACAACTCATCGTGAAATTTGTGGTTATAATGCTAAAAGTGTTACAGGGGAAAGACAAAATTATGTATAGAGTAGAAGAGTCTGATTCTTGCAAGTATCTGAAATTCAATGCTAAAAGTGTATAAACGGAGTTTTGAGTACATAGTAGAAGAGTTTGATTCTTGCAAGTAATCGTGAAATTCATGGTTTACAATGTAACGTTGAATTGATGAAAGGTAGAGCTCACAGGCAAAAGACTTGTAATTGCCACTTTCTTCTACCAGCAACGTGATCTTATGGGGCTGAGCGGACATGTTTTTCAAAGGGCGATCTCCATTCGTCTCCTAGGAGTCCTTGGAATTCTAGTTTTGTAGAGGGTCGGTCTATCAAGGGTGGCGTCATTCCCGAGGGGTATCCTTAACGGGCCCTACCACTGACGAGGGGCCCCCTTGGCGACTTTTGACTTTTGCTCTTGAATTGGGACAGATGTTTTCAAGGTTTGATAAACGGATTTGTTGAGAGAGCAGCTATGTTTAGGATACGGTGATCAAAAAGCGATAGTCATTACCATTACACAACTAGAATGGTTTGATTTAGATAGGATGGTAAAAGAAGATAATCATTATGGTTGTTGCATATCTAAATTTCAGTTCCGAGTTCCTTGTCGGAACTTATATACGTGCAGCACAGGATTAGAGTAAGATGTTGGTGCCTATCGATACATTTTACATCAGTTCTGATCCGCTGATGCGAGTCCCTGGTTTGTTTGTACAAAGTACAAGGGGACATCAGACCTTCATCTTTTCTTACTCCCACAATCATGAATATATATATAGAGAGAGTTCTTTTGCTCTTTCTTGCAATCTTCGCTATTTCCATTAATTTGGACGATGAGAAGGACATCTCGGTTAAGGACTTCAAAGATATGACTTGCACGAAACATGAAATAGCATTCAAAAAGGCAATGTCTTTTGCATTGGTTCGCTCTACCTGTATCGAAGCGTATCATTGAAGCATTGAAGGTGATGGTTGGTTAGTCTTACCCGGTAGCTGTGAGACCCTTCAAAACGCTTGTCAAAACGGGTCGAAAACGCATCGCCGAAAGATGAACCTATGGCTGAAGCTGTATTGTATTGGCTGGAATTGAATCGATACTTTTTAAAGTTCTCTCTCGGATAGATTTCCCTGCTGTATTGCTGCTTCATTGCGGTGAGAGTCGTTGCTTCGCATGTCTTTTCATTTGCACCTAACCTACATTCTCAATAAGCCCGTATATTTCTGTTGCCCTCGCTGTTTTACGCTGCGGACCCCAACATCTAAATTATAACTCCTGCTGTTCCGTTGCACTTTTATCCGAGTGACACCAACACAAAAGAGGAGCGCTTTATCTGTGGTCTACGCCGGTTGCTTGTGGATCTCAGAAATTATTACGTGACGGAGGCGTTTTCTGGATCATCGTTCTTACAGCCACAATCCTGTTCTACAACACGTACACCGATGGGGGGTGTTTCTTCATCGGTTTGTGTACGAACAGCGGGTGGATGTTCAGTGCGCATCTTCAAGACGATCCAGAGGACAAGATAGTTGCCAAATTCGCTGGTAGCTATGGTGAGGATGTGCATGTCCATGGTTTTGCGCCGAAGCTCCGAGCTGTTGAACGCTTTGCGGATGAATGGGTGATGGTGGTTATGGATGATATCTCACGCCAATATTGCGGGGCAGAGGGGAAAAAACTGAGGACAGACGTGCATGAAGCAGTTAAAAGAGATGGGATGGACAGCGAGGGTCTGCGTGACGTTGTTCTTATTGATTTTGACTGAACGGGGAGTGTTGTCAGATATCCATTGAACATTACGTTGGATCACCCTGGGCTTTGGCGTCCGAAGAGTGTTGAGCGTAGAGACTTGATGACTTTTGCTCATGATGATGGGATGTTGGAATTCCTATCCCCAGTATAAAATTCATGTGTTTTTTCTATTACTTAAGATTAGCTATTTTTGTCGGCTGGCGCAAAGTGCCGAGAATATCGTGGCGATGCCAAACAGGGACACAGCCTCCCTGAACAGCCAACAAAGCCCTTTCCAGCTACTTCGACCGTATTATAGGCTTTGCCTCTGTTCCTCCGCTCAAACCAATAATCTGTCTGTAGTCTACTTTCATGGTATGTGCTTGCTCTGTACTTCTTGACCAAGGAGCTGATATAGGAATCAGTCGACCAATTGCCGGAGACGTCTCATTCGCGACTTTAAACGTCTTTCGACGGATCCTCCGGGCGGAGTCTCAGGTAGTCCCTGCCCTGACAATATCATGCTTTGGAATGCCGTCATCTTTGGTCCAGGTCAGTTTATCGCCAGCCCGATTCTCATTTGTTTGACTATCTCTTGGTTTCCGAAAAAAACAATTTGCAGGCGACACACCTTTTGAGGATGGCACATTCAAACTCTTACTAACGTTCGATGAGTCTTATCCCAACAAACCACCCTCTGTGAAATTCTTGTCGAGGATGTTCCATCCTAACATTTACGCCAATGGGGAACTTTGTCTTGATATTCTGCAGAACAGATGGTCACCGACGTATGATGTCGCTGCGATCTTGACGAGTATACAGAGTCTGCTACATGATCCGAACCCGAATAGTCCTGCGAATGCAGAGGCTGCCCAGCTGTATAGGGAGAATATGAAGGAGTATGCGAGGAGGGTTAAGGCGACTGTTGAGGAGAGCTGGCTGGACCCGGAAGAATTGAAGAGTGTGGGTGGGAGTAGTGTTTCATTGGAGACGCCGTCGGCAATGAGTGTAGAGGAAGACGAATCGTTGGGTTCGTCCTCTGTTCGAGGCTGAGCAGAAGAGCAAATTTGAACTTTTTGGGATGAATTAATATCTTTGCCCTCATTTTTTCATCCCTAAATTCTTGAATTGACCTTTCTTGTCTCTTGGCTCTCTTTTTTAGGCCTGGTGGCACGGTGCTC
>Ga0153946_1000360_pt1 | contig 19711 bp, 34 predicted proteins | sample TSNJ030MetaG_FD_104751 | JGI IMG/M metagenome (GOLD analysis project Ga0153946, IMG submission 104751) | Attine ant fungus gardens microbial communities from New Jersey, USA - TSNJ030 MetaG | ecosystem: Host-associated > Fungi > Mycelium > Unclassified | place: USA: New Jersey, Wharton State... | reverse complement strand
TTTCTTCCAGCCCACAGAGTGGCCAAACCTCACAGAGTTGTGGGTGCGTACACCGAATTACAGGACGTTTCCTGGTTTGATGCTTCAGATACCTGGAGTTGATTCCTTCCACTACTGCAGAAAAAAATGGGATAATCTCGCGTGGTGTGCACCGATGCATCAACTTACTGTCCTCCGTTTACGGAATAACCCTATTGACCAATGTCTCTATCTCCTCTTCCACTGCCCTAATCTTATCGAGTTTCACTGTCTCATTCCAGCAGTCAATACTCACACCATCTTTCCGCCCAAGGTTATATTTAGCCCATCTCGCACACCGAAAATTTGCCCAAATCTCCGAATTTTTCATTGGGGAGGCCTCGATGAGGATTGGAATCGATTTTTGTTCTCGATTCGATTTCCCAACCTTGAGAAGCTCTCCTGGGGAGTTCCTGGTGCCAGACTACGTCCGTTTTGGTCGACAGAACTATCGACAGCGTATCGACAGAATCTATTGACAGCGTATCGACAGAATCTATCGACAGCATATCGACAAAACCTATCGACAGCGCATTGGTAAACGAATTCATACTATCGCTGAGCCGCATTACTGCTCTTGACTGGGATATCCCTTCATCGTCATACTCATGTTTTAATGAGGTCTTTTCCCGAGCAGATTTGAGCTTATTGCAACGACTGTACATTGGAGTCGATCACTTTTACAGAGCCGTTTCTTGGCTCGAAGCATTGACCATTGATCAACGACACGCCAAGTGTTTTCTTCCTCGATTGCAAACTATCTACATCGGAATGCATGGAGTGCCATATGCATGGCTCGGTAGAGCAGAGATATTCAAGGCCGTGTACAACTGCCTGCGATCAAGAAGATTTCCCTTGGAGGATGATGGTGAAAGTGGTGTCATACAGGTGTTGGGACACGATAACACTTGTGCATTATTGGAAATTTTTACTTGGGAGGGTTCCCTCCGTCTTAAGCAACATCAAACGGACGCCCTCAAAGGTCTTATTGATGGTGGTCTTCGTATTAATCTTGTTGCAGTGCCTGCGAACGCTTAAGTCCTCAAAATTTGATAGATGCAGTTCTGTGATCGATTTGCTCCTTCCACCGCTATAAAATCGCAGCTGATTCGAGATCCACGACGCGATGAAATGTGATCCTCAAAGCATCCTTGGGCTAGCTTTACGGATAGCTTACAGAGGTCATGGCCAGTTGTAGACCGTGTGGGATCCCATTTGAGTACTTGAATCATTACTGTCCTATTTAAAAAGCATCCTCTTTTTTTCTCTATAAAACAAAAAAAATCCTTTTATCACCCTGAATTAATCATATAATTAATAAATAAATAAACATCAAGTTTTGCCCAGGATTTTCCTTTGCCCTCTCTCATCATTGACTCCTTATTTATTATCACGAAAACTTCATCAATTCGTTATCACACCAATGAACCTGGTATATTGTTCCTCCTATTCCAAAATTTACAAGAAAGGGTTTATAATAGTAAACAAAAAAAAAAAATCATTGTCATCAAAATCAAGAAAAAAAGCAGGAGAGAGAGACAGTATAACCCAAAACACTGACTCACCAGAACACAACACTCCCAAAGAACAAACCAAAAAAGGCACACACACACATATCTGATCCAATTCATGCATGCAGATAATAAATTACCGGACCCATTCCCACCACACTCCCAGGGGCTAAGAATAAAAAAAAAGCACGGGAGGGCGGAACAAACGATGACGATAGAGTATGAAATCGCAAGAATCCTTCCAAAAGGCATAACCACCCACTCCGGGTATTATTGTCATTGGAGGAAAACGTAACGGTCTGCGCATGAAAAAAATGAAATCATGTAAAAGGGGGTGGGAGTAACGTAGTCAGAACAAGGAGCGTCAAATGAATCAATGTCATGGTCATTGGGCAGATAACAATGCAAAAAGGCTTGAAACGAGTCCACGCATGTCCCATGAAAGATATACGCACCCCTGAACCAAGAATTCTCTCTTCATCGAGCATCACACCTTGAAAGTTGTACTGATGTGTTGACCAAAATTCCAACTTGAAAGATCTGGTTTCTCCTCAGAAGCATTGATACATTCAATCTAATCCTTGAGTGCGTTTCAAGTCAGCCAAAGATGAGAGTTTTTCTCTTAAAAAAAGTTCCTTGGACCCACAACAAAGATGAATAGCCTACTGCTGTAATCTTGTGGGATAGAATAGTTTATCAAGTGCACCTGATTTCTGAAGCCCACGTCCAGGAACCTTGGTTATTTCTGATGTATGAGCACGTGATATTCCACCTATAATGATTTAAACCACTTAAAAGTATTCTCGCCCCTATGTCTGTACCACCAGTCTAACACTTGAATTTGCAGGATTCTGTTAATATCGCTTCACTACATCATTCCACCTCACCATCATGTCCATATCAGAATCAGAATCAGAGCCTTCCTTACATTCCCAGTCGTCTGATGACGCAACGACGTCGTATTCCACTGAGGGGAGCGATCGCAAACCACCTCGTTATCCTGCGGCAGTTCAAAACTGGTGGCTGAATGAGACCCTGGGATCAGGCTATTCAGGTCCCTCTTAGCTTTACTGTGGATGATTGGACATGGAGCTGATTCATGACAATGAAAGGCTCAATCTTCCGTGCTCAAAATATCCACCATGGTCAGGTTGTGGCACTTAAAATGCAGTGGGTACACCACCAATGTCCAACAAATCGTTTTGAACGGTACCTGTACCCACTGATCCAAGGCGGAAAAGGCATGCCGCGACTTTGGGATGCTGGTGTTGTAGGAGAGTGGGATTATCTTGCTATCGATCTCCTCGGTCAAAGCTTGGATAGTATTCATAAAAAGAACAACAGGGAGGTCATGAACACCGGAAGTGTCTGCTGTATTGCTATGCAAGTGGTGCGTAGACACCAAATTGACTGAGTTGGCTAAACGTTGTTCTGGCATCAGATCGAGCGACTCGAGTTCATGCATGGACGTAGTGTTTTGCACCGAGATATCCAGCTTGGTAACTGTGTTCTTGGATCACCACCTAATGAAAAAGTCATATACATGATCGATTTTGGATTCTCGAAGCGTTATATCGATCCATATTCAAGGCGCCATATACCCTACAGCACTGTTAAAAGGGACTTCATTGGCAATTACTGGTTCAGGTATGTTATCCCATCTACCAATGAATTGCTCCTGTTCTGACGCCATGTTTAGCTCCGTCAATGTCCACTGCCGTGGCAAGGGTGCGTCTCTTTCGTGGGCTCATGTAGAGCGACTCAGAGTAGATCTCTGTAGTACCTTCTCGCCGAGATGACCTTGAGGCGGTAGCACTTATGCTGATCCATCTTCTCACACCTCGTGGTCTTCTGTGGACACGCAAGGGTGTCCCAAAAACAAGCGAAGCTCATAACTTACTGATCCGTGAGAAGCGTAATGCCCTTCCGGAGGACCTGTGTAAAGGCATTCCACCAGTGTTTGAGGAGTTTCTTCGGTATACTCGCAGATTGAAGTTTGAACAAGCCCCGGACTACCAATTTTGGATCAAAAAGTTTAAGAAATTCGCTATTGACGAAGGGTACTCGGATAAGGATGACTTCATATGGCCGCCACCCCAACCAGTGAGCTTGTCTTCTTTTAGTTCCACGTTGTGCTGGAGTCTTCCTTCCTCAGGTCGTCAAATATAAGACCGCCAATACCCGCCACATAATTTCTCCAAATAGTACAGATATGGTCGGTATCCTCGGTGGTCTTGCCAAACTGAACCTCGGCACTCGTCCTGTCCTTGTGAACCATACCAATATAATAGATGCGGTTACTCGAGATTCCCAACAAAACAAGCGGACGAAACTGGGATCAAATGAAGTGATCGAGATTAGTGATATCGTGCCAGAACCCAGGTCTGCACTCCCTCCTCGATATGCTGTACAGAAGGCACGTCAATTAGAGCTGCTAGCAAAGGAGGCATCTTCTGCTACGACAGATGTAGAACTTTCGAAGCTTGTGCTCGAGTTTATACAGGTTATGCTTTCTAATAGTGGGCGTACGTTGACACGTCCGGCCTTCCAATTTCTCGACATGTTATACAAGCAGTTGAGCGATCCTTCGGATTTAACTCAACCCGAAAAGTGAGTATCCTTGATCACCTGAAGTGATCTTGAGACAACAATGGTGGTTTTCTATTAGGACGTCCAATACCAAATCCTTCAGCGAGCCAATACCAGAGGAGGAAAAGCAGCCGTCGCGATTTAAACTAGGCGTTGTAGCTCGTCTGAGGAGGGAGGTCGGGAAGGCGCGCGACAATTCAGAGCTTGCGACAATGGTAGCCGACTTTGCGCGAGTAACAAACCATAGCACTGGGCGAACGGTGAGCAAGGTAATCTGACGCGATAGTATCTTGTAACCTAGACTGATGAGTGAACGTTTGTCACAGGATGGGTTTGCTTTCCTGGAAGGTCTTGCCGAGAGGCTAAAAGCTTGATCCATTTGTGTACATGTTGGAATCAAGGAAGTGAACAGCTGTCATGTAGAATTCTTACCCCATGATCGCCGAATAAGGGGGTATGGCATAGGGCATGCCAACCGGTCCTATCATACATCATGCCTGTCGGTTGTGTGAACCCCACCTTTCGTTAGTTTCTTGTAGAAGGCCTGATATGCAATATCAGGACATATCATAATTGGACACCATACTATTGTAGTTATATTATGCTATATCATCAATATCATCTATGTAATCGGTTACAGTTCCCAGACATAACATCATCATTGTGGGACATATGCGATCGCAAGCTGTACTATGCTGCTCTTCAAGTTCAACAACAACGCCAAAAGATAAATTTCTCTGTATATGTCCATTGATATCATCAGGATACAATAGGATAAAGAACGAAATTTTGGGAAGGTGTCCTTTGCTAGAAAGTGTAAGGATAAGCACTCGAAGTGACATGAAAGCTGAAGTATATATTGTGCTAGACAGTATTTTATATATGAGAGACTAGTAACAAATAGAGAATGTAGATAGATTTACTACATGACCCAGTGAGAACAATAAGGATGTGTCCGAAAAAGACTTAGCACAGAAAGATAGCGTCGTTGCGAGTTTGCCAATCTAATAGAAAGTATCCCTATTGAAATTCGTGTCTATGACACCTCAATGTAGATCATTCTTTGAGAAAATGGGGGGTTCTCGAATTTGATTTTTTTCCAAGGAATCAAAGATCATGGATATAAGGCGTATACCCAAGTCACTAATTGCGCTGGATATCTGGTGTTCTACCAAGCATCTCATATTTGTTCCTAATCAAAAGAAAGATGTCTTCTATTGGCCGTTTCCAAAGAAGCATTCCAACATCAAGTTATAACACGGCGGACAATCAGCTGTCCACTCGCCGGCCACGTGATGCTGTCCACTGTCCACTAAATCTGGATGTCACAATGACACACGGTTCCGGGGCCCTAGACTTCAACCCTTAGATGAGGTAGGACCCCGGAATTGTGTGACATTGTGACATCCAGATTTAGATCAGTGGACAGCATCACGTGGCCGGCACCGTGTAAGTGTCAGAGGACAACCAAATGTCTAAACCGGGTTTGGAAGTTGTTACGGCGCATATTCTCGTAACCTCTGATAGACTTGTCACACGGTCACACTCTGCCTATCTCTTCAGTGTGCCCCATGAAAAAATTTACGGCATTAGCCGAGGGTGTTCTGGCCCCATAAATTTACGTCGCTTCCAAGTCGTCTTACTTTTTAGACGACGACTTACACGATGTCCCCAAAACAAAAATCCGACGGCCTTACTGTCGACCAGGGTGACTACGTTGTCCCCAATATTACCATCAAGGAGCTCTTGGACGTCATTCCGTGAGCGCTTGGTTCATACAATATCCTTTTGAGACCTGACCTTGTATAGGCCCCACTGCTTCAAGCGTTCTACGCTTAGATCTTCTTCCTATGTGTGAGTCATGACGCTTCTCAAGGCAGAGCACCTTGTTTAGGGGCGAAACAGCGTTTGGGACATCTTTGTAATTGGGTGCATTTACAAGGCCGCAACCTTCCTTGACACTTTTATCAATCCCACTGTCATTGAACTATACCATCCCTTTGCCTATCGCGTTGCCCGTTTCGCACTCTGGTCACTCTACGGTTTCTGGGCTGGTCTTTTCGCAACTGGTCTTTGGGTCATTGGCCATGAGTGTGGTCACCAAGCCTTCTCAGAATCCAAAATTATAAATAACCTTGTCGGTTGGTTTATTCATTCGGCGTGAGTTCCTCTGATTTGGCGTAAACTATTTTGCCATAACTGACACGTCATATGAATATCCAGTCTGGGCGTTCCGTTCCACGCCTGGCGCATTACTCATGGTCAACACCATGCTATGACTGGACATATGACCAATGACCAGGTTTTCGTTCCTCATACCCGTTCTGAACGTGGTCTCTCGCCCCTTGACCCTTCCAAGGAGGATCCCCTTGGTTCTCATGTCACAGGGGAAGTCATGAAGGAGCTCTGGGAAGCGCTTGGTGATTCTCCTATTGGTGCTGTCTTGAATTCTGCTTTGTACTTTGTGGGTCCAACCGTCATCGTGATTTGACTCATTCATGTGCTGATGAAGCAAACTTTAGCTTGCTGGTTGGCCTGCCTACCTCATTAAGAATGCCTCTGGTCAGTCTCATTACCCCAAAGGAACTAATCGTGAGTGGTTGGTGTTCGTAATCTATCCGAGATAGATGTCAGCTGCGATCATAGATTTCGACCCGAATGCCGTCATGTTCAAGCCTCACCAATTTTGGCAAATTGTGTGGTCTAACATTGGTATTGCCATCTGGATTGGTGGACTCACTGCTTGGGCTTCCCAGCGTGGTTTCTGGGAAGTCCTTACTCTCTATATTGTTCCCTACCTCTGGTATAAAACTAAATTATTTTTGCAAATGATTCAACTGATGTCGAAACAGGGCCAATCATTGGCTTGTCTTAATCACTTTCCTTCAGCACACTGACCCTCTTCTCCCACATTATCGTGCTCCTGCATTCACTTTTCCCCGTGGTGCTCTTGCAACTCTTGACCGTAGCCTCCTCGGCAACTGCGGCAAAATTATGGGTTGGATCGGTGCTCACGCTACCAATAGCATTTCTGAGACCCACGTCTCCCACCACATTTGCAGCAAAATTCCTCACTACAATGCGTATGCTATTTTGATCAACGGTTTTTCAGCCAGAATTAATGTCTATATCTAGTTGGGAGGCTAGTGCAGCTTTGAAGGAATTTCTCGCAAGTCGTAATATTCAGCTTGAGGGTGCCCCCGGTTGTTGGGCTGAAGCCATCCGAGTCTTTAAGGAGTGCAAGGTGATTGTGTCTTAATTCATGTTTTTGAAATTGTACTCATAACACTCTTTAGTTTGTTGAAGATGAGGGTGACGTCGTTTTCTTCAAGAATGCGTTTGGATTAGCAAAGTTGCGACCTATCTTTATCGACAATACCACCAGTGACTCAGGCATCGAACTTGAGAACAAATAGAGCACATAGATTACATAGTAACCTACTTGATATTGAATATTGTGTATGTATTAGAAGTGCGTCAGAAGTTAGGTGTGGCGTACGCCGTTTCGAGCTTCTCATCACTGGCCATTTTGCATACTTTCCTGTATACATTCCTTCAATGCCTCTGCAAATTCATCAGGAGTTCTCCCAGAACTCAGGGAAAGGGCTTCCAAGGGCACCATATTATGTTGAAAGACAGGAATGTTTGAGATGGCAGCAGGGTGGTCGGGCGATGATATGACTCTGAATTCAATTTCGGGCGGCGGATTTTGTGAGAGAGTATGCAGCTCCTGATAGGAGAAAAGAAGAGTGTCTGTGCGCGGTGAGTACGGATTGAAGTCAATGATGTGACCTCTTGATAGATCCCGCGTCAACAGAAAGTCAAAAATGTCTAGAGATTGATCAAAGGGGCCTGTGAAAAAATGGATAAAGACTGAAACGAGGCTTGACATACAATCATTCCCAGGCCATGTGTCTTTGATCTCTTCTTCCCAGAACTTTGTCACTGAATGGGAGATTTTGTCTCGTGTTGATTTTTCCATGAAAAATTCGTAATGATTGAAATCGCGTTGTGAGATACCTGCGCAGATGAAAGAAAACATGATCCGTCAATATCAGTCGATCGTTGAGTAAGGGTGAGGGGTTTGCCATGCTGAACGCCACTCGCCACATTGGAATGATATCAATCACAAATGGCAGGAGGGTGTGTGTATGGGGAGCGAGGGGGGAAATGAAAAGAGCGTCTTCATAGGAATGCGCTATATACAGGAGAAGATGACTCACCTATTAATTGTTGATTTCGAACGAAACATCGAACTTCGCGATTTCGTCCGATATTATACCACTTCCGTAGAACGAGTTCAAGCTCGTAATTAGGTTCCTCTTCTCCCGGTTCGATATCGACGCAGCCACTAAAGACATTAATAGCGTCTGTGTCATGTGTGACAAAATCTGAAGATTTGAGGAGAATATAAACGTCCGAAGGGGAAGTACATCGAAGTGGATTCGCATTAAAGAGAACCCAATATGCGTCCTAATAAACGTAGGGAGACACACAAGGATCAAAAAAATGATTTCGAAAAAAGGGAACACAGCAATTCACCTTGGGAGAGGAAAAATTGAGTTTGGGGAAGACACCTCCGTACTCCTCTATACACTGCCGTATCTCGTCGTCGAGCTTGGGAAACGACCAGTGCTTCACTCGAAAATCCGAGTTTGCATCCGAGTAGGTGATTCGTGTCTTGCATGTTTCATCATTTCCTTCGTCTTCTGATGAGCCAGCGAATGTCAGACCATCGGGTGGGCTGTATAGTTGAGGAGCGCACGAAACAGTAGACGTCATTTATTTACAATTGAACCAAAAAATCAAGAAAGCTGACTGGTCTTCGGAGCCCTCTGGCACGAAAATGCCATCTGAGGTAAGGTATTCCTGAAAGCCTGTGGGAAGGGGCCGGATAATTGTGCTCTTGATAGTCTGTTTCACAAACAGAGGATACCATCGAGAGAACTGGAATGAGAGGATATAAGAGTGCGTTTGGATTGGGAACCAGGTAGCATTTTCATCCATGTTGAGCATTCAGTGGGGGTTTCTGTCCTTGAAGGTGCGTGGTGGATTGGATGAATGAATGCCCCTACTTTGATTTCTTGGAATGTGTTTCGGGATATTAATAGGTGTATATATCAGTCACAGTTTGTTGTTCAAATCACAACAAAAGATGTAGGAGGCAATGTGGGGCCTACTCTAACGTGTCACTATAAGAGTTTGTAATATATTAGATTAATGCTTTTATCTGTGATTACCCTTCCTATACTCCTGGTACCACGACTAGAGGAAATATGAGCATCATAACGACTGGAAATTACAGGCCATACCTCAACCGAGAGCTTGATCCCTTCCTCCATGCCCACATCCGGTTCGTAACCAAGCACACGCCTTGCTTTCTCAATGTTGTACCACCGAGCTGTGCTACATACGGCGACCTGTAATTTTCTCATGGCAGGCACCTTGCCGCTGATCATCCCGAACCACTCTGCTACTGTTGCTGCCGCCAAAGCAACTGTTCTCGGCATACGAAAAATGGTTGTCGAGTTCCTGTGCCCGGGAAAACGACTATCCAATTGAATCCAGAACATCCGAGCGACGTCCCAAAAGTAACATGGTTGGCCGTTGGTGATGAAAAAGGCCTGGCCCGCAACTTGGAGAGGATTGGTGTCAAGATCGCGAAGTTTAGCTTTAATAATAGAAGCGTCGGCGAACTGATCATATCGATTACGATAGGTAGGACGATTTGAAGGAGTGGAACTGGAATCGTTGAAAGCACTTTCAATTTCCTTGGCATTGCACGGCGGCTCCACGCAAGGCCCGAGCGGACGGGCTTGACTAGTTGGAACTCTATGATCTCTTGATCTCGTGTTTACATTGGACAACGGCGTACGAATGAGTTTTTTTTCGGCTTCAGTGAAGGGAGGTACATCTTCAGGTAGGAAGGGAGTTTCTTCCATTTCAGAGAGGGCCACACCAGGAGGGGGAAGATCCAGCTTATCAGCGGCGAGCAGGTGGGCTTTGGCGACATTGCCGACATAGGTGTAGTCAAAGAGCTTGTCATTTTGACCAATCTGGAAATGTGTCTTATTCTCCAGGTATACTTTGCACATGCCAGGTGTCGTTGCGCTGTCACCGGGTCTAGGGAGAATTTAATCCAGCGCATCGGCATAAACATGCTTTCAACATACCCAAAAATACCAGCTGGACGAAGAGAAACAGTCAACAGACCGCCTTTCCCATTGGCTTCCAGAACAATTTTTTCTGCCTTGGCTTTGGAGTCGCTGTAAGCATCGAAAGGGACTTGAGGATATGGCAACCGTTCATCGACATTTTGTAGGTCACCACCACTGAAAACCACACTAGCAGAACTAGTGTAAACAAGTTTCCGTACACCCAGAGCCAACGCCGCATCAATGACAGTTTTTGTACCATCAACGTTGACTTTGTAGAGTAGGGGTGGGATACTTCTTAGGGGATCTGGAGAAGCGGTGTGAATAATGCATGTAGCGCCAGTCTACAAAGTTCGGTATTCAGTCACTGTGGAATATAGCCATGGATCGCACCTTTCGAAGAGCGTTAGTCAAGTCATCGATATTTGTAACATCGCCAGAATAGAATGGAACATCGAAGTGTCGTTGAACAATGTCAAAGACAGACACGTTGTCGCCTCTGTCTACAAGTCGCTGGACAATATGCCTGCCAAGAAATCCGCAGCCACCAATGACCATATAAATATCCTTCATCCTCGAAGTAAAGGTTCAAGAGTGGAACGACATCGCATCACACATTCTATATTATCATGAGTCACATGACCGTTGTAACTTGGGTTGTACGCTTTGTTGCCATCAACAATGAACACCCACCGCAAGTATACTGATGAGGAGAGGCGCCAGCTCATTGCGAACCTCGACATTGAGGGTCAGTTTTTGTCTCATTGCGAGCGCAGCTGTTGTAATTATCATCGACAGTCGCTCACCGAACCCGCCAATTCGAATCATGGCTCGCAGATCGGTTAGAAAACTTTACCATCCACCAAGAAGGCCTGGTATCCCGGATACCTAGGCAGGTCAGGTTCATGAAGATGCGCGAATTTGGAGAGAAATATCAGGGTAATGTCCAAGCTGCGCTGCGGGGCTTTCAGACAGAGAGACTTGTCGCCGCGGGCGCCGATGCGCACTTCGGAGAGATAGATAAGAATGCACGAAAGAGAAAATGGGTTGAAGGTGTTGAGGCAGAGATGGAGAAGAGCCCCACCAAAGATGGGGAGAATTCGAGGGCAGCCAAATCTGGTAAATCCGAATCTCATTTTTCTTTTCTGCAGTCCTCATATTCTTGATCAGCCCGGAGGGCACCTTCTCCATCGCCCAACAAGATGGCAGGTTTCTCAAAGATGCTAGGAGCTACTCCACGGAAGCGGCTGGTTTCAGCAACCAACAAATCCTCAATACGAACAGGCGTATGTTGGCCACCCCTCTGCTTCAATATCCCCTTGTACTAAGGTTTTTCTCCTAGTCAAACACAGTCTCCCGGCTACCTCCATCACCTAGTCCCACGAAATCAAGACCCCCCTTTAGTCTGTACACCTCATCTAACCCTCGACCCGCATCGCGGCCTGCATCTCCCACGAAACGTGTCCCTTCTAGCTCAAATTTTAATCCTTCTTTACCACTCAAGACCATCAAGTTCCCAAAAAGCAAGGCTCCATCAGGTGTCGGCGGAAGCAATGGTTCACCACCAACCATGCGTCTCCCGAGGAGAGACGAAAGCATGCTCAGTATAAATGGATCTCCGCTTGCTAATCCATACCAATTTGGCATAGGCTGGTTCAAAGGCATTGAACAAGCTGAAGCTGAAGCTGAAGAAACTCATACCTTGCAATCATCTCAGTCTCCAACAGATGAAAAAGCATCAAATACCCGATCGAAAAATAGCATCATCATTCGAAGAGACCCGTCTATCGCATTTAATTCTACTCTCAATAGTCATTGTCGCGCGAACTCCCAGTCTGATTCTCACACTGCCTCACAAGCCACCACATCCCATATCTCCACACAAAATACCTCAATACACTCGACGTCACGATATCCAACTACACATCCACTGCATGAGACATATGTAACGCCTAAGCCTACGATATCACGGTCGTTCTCAGCACTAGTATCGATACCCACGAAGGACGGCCAAGTTTTGGAGTTTGATCCCCTTCAGACATCTCCGGGAGCTATCGACGTACTAGAAGGCATCACCGCCAGCGCGAAGAAGCAGGCAAAAGCAGAGGTGGGCAGACTAGTACAGGCTGCTGTAGATAAATGGAAGATCACATAACTGGGAATGCCGCTTTCCGAGTCACATCTTGCATCCTTTGAACATGCTCGTACTTATATTGTTCACTCCACTTTCCTTGCCTCTCATATCTGAGACTATCATTTTGGAGGTGTTGCCTTTATTCGCTTTCGTACTTGAGCACTGGCATGGATACCAACATCACTTTATCCATGTGCTATCCTCGCGCCTTTTCATGTAACTCTGAGACCAAATCATGAACCTTGATGCCTGAAAATCCAGCTCCCGTACTCGAGAATCTTGAGATGAGCTGCGCGACATTGTTGACCATCAATATTGCGTACTTTGACGAAAAAGGTAAGTTTGTCTCTCGATTGACCAGGATGGAGACTAAGGGACTATAAGAAGTAATCCTGAGGAGGAGGTAGGAAGGCATACCGTCGTTGTTGAGCTTGTAATTCTAGAAATCGGATCAAAGGGATCGCACCAAGGGCAAAGCCTTCTCCTCTTGATAAAGAATAGTGACCTGTTGTAACATATCCGATAATATCTTCTTCAGGCGCTCGTTTATTGGCCATCTAAAGACAAGGAATGAGCTAGCAAGCACTCTAATTCAATCAAGCTCAAGAACTACCTGTAGTGGTGTGACCCTTGTTCTGTTTCCTACTATCAATTGTTCCCACATTGTAGCCTCCTCGTCTGAAACCCGGTAGATCATAGCCATGTCCTCTGGGACGCCCTCCCTGAACATGATCACTTTTACATTCACCAAAGCATGATTGAGCAAATCGTCCCCAGTAATTGAAGAGCTGAGGGGCTCAAATGACCGTTTTTGACGCAATCGATTTATTTCAGCAAGGAGTTCTGAACCAGGATTGCCTTGATCAAGTAGCTCAAGTATTCGAGTTACATCAAAACATCGAAAGAGCCAGGGTTTCACTTCCGGCTCACAGATTTCCATACCTTTCGAGTCCTTAGATATGCCAATAAGAATTTGATCATCTTCAGCCCGCGCATCATCCACATGGTCATCACCTCTTTGAGTTGTTGCGAACTCCTCGGCTTGACCCTTATCCTTCTTTCCATTCTTTTTGTTGTTTGATTTTGCCCCGGCTTGGGGCTGGATGAAGGGTTCAGCCTCCTTCAACCCGAGGACGACCTCCCAATCTGCTTGCCAAGGGCTCCTCACGCCTAACTTTCCATAGCTGACTCTCTTTGCTGGGGGCTTTCCGAGCCAGACCGCTTCCTCTTCACTTGCTTTTTTCGCCGCCCACTCCTTGTAGGCAGAGGAGGAAGGATAGTCTCGAGGAAAATAAGCTGTACCAGCTTCATAAGCCTGGGTTTGCCGTTCGCGCTGTCCACCAACTCGAGTCCCAGTATATATAAGAGAATTCCAGAATGCCATTGACCATCCGGCAGGAAGTAGGAGGGTGTAGCCATGGATTGATCGACTCTCTGCGCCCGGAGTTTCGAGCGTGCGTCGGATGAGAATTAAGGGTATGCAATTGTCTTTTTGTGTGGGGATGAGTGCAGTTCCAGGCACGAGGTTCTATGTCGAATCTAGTTCAGGAAGGAACATGGCTAATGGTCGAAAAGGAAAAGTACACTGACCTTGGCACGACGTTCGTCGAGATCCTTTTTCTTGTAACGTGGCTTTGACAACGTTTTGCGGATGTCTTGTTCCCATATATCGCTTCTTGCAAGATCTGCGCTAGGGGAAATTGATACCGTCTCCTCTTTGTACTCAATATGTGCATTCTTTGGAGGAAAGCTGCATTGCGGTAAGTGATGAGGCAGGACTAGGGACAAAATACATACTTCAACCTTGGATCAATTACAGTGAATCCAATTACTGTACCCCGAGGGATTGAACCAGGTGTTTGAACCCTGGATAAAGATGACCAAAACTAGAAGAGTCGATAAAATAGAGCATGTCAGTTCCTCAATAGATGGATGTACGAACCATCTTGAAATCGGGTCTATCGTCTCCATTGACTGCAGTCAATGCACCTCTGAGCACTTGACTTGACTTGGGCCCCATTATCTCAAATGCATTGACTTGTTCTCTTATATCCGCGATCTCAACTTCAGTCTCGTCACTTAGTCGAGCGAGAACCTTAGATGTAGCTTTTCGTAGTTCCCGAGTGACATCATCAAATATAAGCGGATGAAAACGCAGCCACAGTGTTCTCGACTGATTGTTACCGGCTTCGGAGGAAACCGTGTTCTGCCCCTCGACAGTTGTTCTCTGATCCTTCTGTGGGACACTAAATCTGCATTGTCCCGTCTGGGAATTTACAGGGCGCCACATGATCGTAGTAGATCCAATCAAACCAAAAGGATATGCTTTACACTCATATATATGAGTACTGAAAACACGAGAACCAGTCACCCAGCTTCGAATTAATCTGTGATAAGTAGAGAGAAATTAACATATTGACGGTATACCCACCGGACGGCACCAGGACTCGGTCCCTGTAGATCACAGACGAGTTCAAGAATGGCTATAAGTACAGGTTTAGGCCCTTTCATTTCAAGTGTAGCAAAATAAGAGGCGTCATGAAGAATAGAGCCTTGGATTGAAGCCCGGTGTGACGGGCGGAAAGATTTTTCCGTGGGATGAACTGCCTATCACGACATCAGTCTCATGAAATTAGCACTATAATCGAGACATACCAATCGGTAACCCCACATGGTTTCCATTTTCATTCGCTTAGCATGCCAGAGGTGAGTCTCAAGCCAATTCTTGTTGCCTGAAGGAAAGTCAGTACAATTATTACACTGCATGCTAGATGGTTATACGTTGTCGTTTCAGGAATGGGGTGGTTTTTGAGATTATTTTTGTCCTTCCTGCCTTTGGCAGTTTCCGACTAAGAAGTTTCTTTCGCATGGGATCCATCTAATGGAAAGAGAAAAAGATAAGACTAGCCAAGTATATCAAGTCGTATCTTGCTTACCTCTGCTCTGGCCTTTTCTCTGAGCCGCGCAGGGACACGACGAACATCGTGGCTTGCAGCTCTACGACGTAGATGCCTGGGAAGAGCCTGCCATGCTCGTTGTGTTGAGGCGCCACTTGAATTATTGCTGTCAAACTAGCAGCCAGGAAAACCGGTCTGAATACCTTGCAGTCTTTATGGCCTTCTCCATGGCATCGATCTCGAATGCTCTCGCCTATCAGTGTGTAAGTTATGGGGATCGAGTGGTTGTATTTCACAAACCTCAGCAAACTTTTCGACATCGATCGCACTTGGCAGACAGACCATTCCTTGCTTGAACATCAGTTGAAACTCCTGGATGAAGTGATGTATACGCACCATTTACTACACCACTCCCAGGGCGGACCACTGAAGAAGGCTGAACAGGAATTGTCCTTGCTACATTCATTCTCTGCTTCTTCTTCTCACGTCCTGTCAGTTCGTCTGCCTCATTTTTGCGTTTTGGCCCTTGACTGGATGACATCTTGACTGAAGAGCGACGACACGATCAAGAGTAGAGCCATTTTCGAACTATTTTGGAACTTCAGTAACACGTGATCACTGGAAAACATTTACGGTCGCTCGGCGTTGACATTCACAACGTCGAGCAGGGCTTCAATGGCCTCAAGCCTCCGTTTCGCATATCCTCTGCGCACCGCTGCGGTCCGTTACACAAGTCGTCGATCTCTGACTAGTTCAGCCATTGTGAGGGAAGAAAATATCATCCCAACCCAAAGGAAACCTGTCGGTGGAATTCGAGGAGGGTATGTCCAACTTTCAGCTCAATGTGCTTGGAAAAACTCAACATTGCGCTGACAGAATCTTTGGATTTCTTTTTGGATTTTCTCTTGCCTCCTCATATGCCGCATATCACCTCTTGGATGAATATCAGAAGGCTTCAGCTACGCTGCAGGCTAGTGTCGAGGAACTGAGACTGACCACCGAGAAGGTCGATACACACACGCACAAAATAACAATTTGCGGCTGACATTGGTATCTGACTCAAGGTTTCCGCTCACGTCAGGCGAATTGAGGCAGTTGAGAAGGATCTCAAAGCGTTGGGTGAAGTTTCGGCCTCAAAAGACGATATCGCTCGCGTAAGAGCTGAGGTAAAGAAATTGTACGATGGACTGCATGTTGGTGAGTTTTACTATCTCTCCGCAACTGCAGTTGTTTTGTTTTGAGCCCTCATGACAGAATTCCTTGACCTTCGTGCATATGTATGGGGTATTCGTGAGCCTTATTTCGATTATCATTACCTTGAAATCCTGACGCGATATCTGCAGAACAAGATGTTCATAAACTTTCAAAAAAGGAAGCGACCGAGGTCCGCATATAGATTTCCCCTAATTCTTTCACACAATTGTTCCTGTTGCTGTCTTGGGAAACTAGCAGATGTCTTCTCTTGATACTATCACCAAGTCCTAATGGTATGTGTGGTGCTTGCAGCTAAGAGAGAATCCTGGCTCCCACGAGAATGGCTAGAGGTTAGGCAATCCTTGATGATTTCTCACATGAGATAGGAGACATCAATGACCCGACTGCAGCAGGAGATGACGGACTCCATATGTTGCATCTTTACACAGGAGCTAGTTCCAGACTCCACAGAAGTTGAAATTCAGGCTCCTATTGGAGGTTTGGGTGCAGGAAGCAGCAACTGGGCAGACCTGTCAACTCTCGAGTTGGAAGGATTGCCAGTTGGACAGTGCGACCAACAAAATACGGTTATCAGAGGGATCCAGCCTCGCTCTATCACTTTTTTTCAGTTCTGAGCCTTTAGGTTGTACTTATGGCCTGAATCCAATGTGAAACACATCCATAGACATAGAAGAATGCATAGAAGAATGCTCGAAAAAGGTTAGGACCATCCTATCTGTCAATGGGCTGAATTTTGTTGAGGCCCCTAACGGTTGTGTGGTGAATTCTCAAGTTCGCAAACATCAAGCTCGCAATTCGACCAGCCAACCAAATTTACACCAGAAAAATATCTGATTCACAGATTAGCACATCATTAAGTCCATTTCATGCAATCATCCAGAGCAGGTGCCGAAATTGCGGAAATACTCCTCTTTATGCATCGTATAGAGATCACAGAAATATGATAATTCCGCAAAAGGGTATATCAGCTTTGCTGGGGCTTTACTGGAGTTCTATTTAGCCATCTTGACAGGCCAGTAAATTCGAATTTGGCCAAAGTTGTTTGGCACTCGAAAGCTTCGGTCGGCCAGACTTTTACCTGGTATCCACTAAGTAACAGCAGCAAAATAACAACAATAGCTAGAACGATCAGAAACCAAGAAACTAGGGAGTGAACGCTCAAACGTCGAACGTGAATAAGATCCAGCCAATGGCAGTGGATGTATTAACATATGTTCCAACGGTGCTACCTCTTCTATGCCGGCCGGCGAGATACTTAAGAAACACAGGCACCCTTCTCACAGATCCTCCAAGGGGTTTGTTCCCAGTTCAAAATCGTTCAAAGTGCCATGAATTTCGTGATTGGTCGACTTCACTCGTTCTTAGTTGCCGCCACTTGGTTTTCAGCAATCTCAGGCACCACAATCTCCGATATTCAAGGTGATCGATACCTGAGCCCTCTTTCTGGCCAGTCGGTTCAGAATATCACAGGTATAGTGACTGCCAAAGTGAGTGGTAACTCTATTGTCAGAAATCATTTTTAGCTGTATTTTAGGGTTCTAATGGATTCTACCTCCTTGAAGGAAGCAAACCTCAGGATAACCGTATCTCCAATGGTATTCAAGTCTTTACAACTTCAGTTTCAGTCCTTGAACAAGTCACTGTGGGCGACCTGATCAGTCTTGACGGGAAGGTTGAGGAATTTCGTTCAAGCAGCTCCCCTAACAATCTTTTCGGGACTGAAATTAACTCTCCAACCAACATTGTTGTTCAATCTTCGAACAACACCTTCCCTATTGTCGTCCTCGGGAGAGATCGCAGTCCACCTACTCAATATCTGTCTGCCCTTGATATTGGGGATGATGGCTTTCTTTCAGTCCCCAACAATGCCAGCCATATCGACACAGTGAATGCTGAACTACAACCCCACCTCTATGGCATGGATTTCTGGGAAAGCCTAGAAGGGCAGATTGTCACCGTTCGCAACCCTTTTGCTACCAACTTTGAGAACCAGTTTGGGGAATTCTGGGTCTATGGTGATTGGCCAGTGACTGGTAAAAATGGTCGCGGAGGTATCTCTATCACTTTCGGTAGGGAGGCATTTCCCACGTCAACTTCGCGCACTCATAATCCAACAAAGGCCCCGATGGAATACCAGATGGAAATCCCGAAACTATCATCATAGGTTCTCCTCTTGATGGAACGAAGAACCCTGCCATGGCCGTTGGTGTTGGCTTGACCGATATCACAGGCCCCATCGTTTATCAGTGAGTTTACATTTGTCCTGAGTCTGTTGAGGACTTTCCTGAAATTCTATGAAGATTCGGTTTTTTCTACGTGCTTCCATTGACTGCTCCTCAGATCATCTCGAGGCCCGGGGACGAAATCTCTCCTACCAGAATTTTGCCAAATGACCATGACCCCTGCACCGTGACTTTCGGTGACTATAATGTCGGGCCCATTTTGCATCTTCACTTGGGTTGTAACTGAGTTGTATGCAGGTTGAAAACATGGCACCAACCTCGACACATATCCCCGACGTTGCTTCACATATAGTCGATCTTATGAGGACTCCCGACCTACTGTTCATCCAAGAAATCCAAGATAACTCCGGCGAGACGAACGATGGGACCGTTGCAGCAGATGTGACCCTGACAACTTTGATCAATGCTATTGAAATGATCGGTGGTGTGAAGTACAATTATACTCAGATTGACCCTGTCGATGGACAAGATGGTGGGGTTCCTGGTGGGAATATCCGAACAGTTTTCCTGTAAGCCTCCTCCCACCTTTTAAGTTGTCTTATGTCTTGACTTGAGTCATCAAGTTATCGACCAGAAAAACTCGAGCTCATTCCTGGTATACCAGTAGGTGGATCGCTGGATCCCATCGAGGTCAGGAATGATACCCAGGGGTTAGCGCTGAGGTGAGGCTTGTTCTACAACCAGTGGATAGCACATTCAGGTGGATGATTTCCCAAGCCTGAATCCTGGTCGCATCGATCCTACAAATACAGCATGGCATTCCACACGCAAGCCTCTTGTGGCTGGTTGGCGAACATCTAGTGGACAGGAATTCTATACTATCAATGTCCACCTCAGCTCTAAAGGTGGCAGTTCTTCGACGCAAGGTGATGCCAGACCTCCTGTCAACTTACCCGTTGACACTCGCGGGCAACAAGTTGGTATAGTGGCCGTAGGTGACTGGTCATCC
>Ga0153946_1000358_pt1 | contig 19753 bp, 22 predicted proteins | sample TSNJ030MetaG_FD_104751 | JGI IMG/M metagenome (GOLD analysis project Ga0153946, IMG submission 104751) | Attine ant fungus gardens microbial communities from New Jersey, USA - TSNJ030 MetaG | ecosystem: Host-associated > Fungi > Mycelium > Unclassified | place: USA: New Jersey, Wharton State... | reverse complement strand
CAGTCACTGAGCACAAGATGAGATTTACCAGTAAGAATAAGGCGGGGATTGTGGGAAATTCCACAAATGCGGCAGAGGGAACTTGCGATGGATGCGACGCTCGATTTTGGACTCATCATCTACGGTGTCAAAGCCCACAACACGTTGGAGGAAGATATGTAGTTCAGGATGTGTGCGAGGATCCTTGGTAACCTCGAACAAGGGGCGGAAAACGTCTGGGAAAAGGTCAGTTCTGGCTATTCAAAGAAGTGGAACAAAATGATGGCACTGAACTAACAACAATGTCTTTAAAGGTATCAACTGAACCATTGACTTTGTAAACTTCATACAGTCTTGGAACCTGAATGAGCCAGCGAACGTTGTTTGAGAATAGTTTATTATTGACGACCCATTTGGCCAACTTATCCCACTCATCGGGGGAGCGGCCATAGACGCTGATTCGCCATTCAGCGTTCTAGGGCGTGAAAATCAATGAATGCCTGCCGAAAGGTGGGTGCTGACATACTTGGTACTTGTGTTGCTTTAAATCACTCATCAACTCTGATAGTGGTGAATCAGTAGAGAATAACAATGCGGTTCTATGAAAAATTGACAAACCCTGGGTTAACTCAGCCAGGTATCGACCTTTGATATAATTGTCTGTCTTCAAAAAAATTTCACGCAACCGAGATTCTCCAATAGGATTATATTTAAGATTGAATTTGTCGAAACGGTGGAATGAGTCTTGATGAGCATGCATGTCCAAGGTATCAATGGACAGATCGTATGCAGTTAGTTTAAGAGACTCAAAAACTTGTTCAAGAGTGAGTTCGTGACCATCGCGAAAGATGACAACATCCTGGCTTCAGTTGACGGATGCACAGATAAGGATAAGATACAACATCGCCTACCTGAGGACAGCGCTTCATCTTTGATTTGATGAACCGGAGAAGATGTTTTTGATTCATGCTACTCGAGTGGTGAACGTGAGTATCGACTTTACGAACATTATAAAAATCCCTGGAACCAAGTTTCAGCAGGATTTTGTGAGCAACCTGCTAGACACACCTGTGAGGATTGCGCTGATGGTGGATTGAAGTCAGAGATTTGATAGAATTCCAAGGTTCTTAAACGAACCTTCATGTCTACCAGCTCCTGACTCTCATTCAGTAGGGTGTACATAGTGAACTTGCTTAGGAGATATTTCAGCCTTCGAAAAGCAAAGGTTTTCGTAGGTCCATGAGAAATAACACTGAGGACAAAATCGAGATCCATAAAATATTCTCGGATGTCAGGAATGTTGAAGGCCGGTCCTGACTCTCCTGTTCTTGAGTTTATTTTTCATGGAATTATCGACAGGCGGTACTTGACTTACTGTCATCATATGACTTGAATACCTGATAGACGCCTTTGTCATCAATTTCAAAGGTCCACGGATGGGACTCCGGTATTTCACAGGCCTCAAACTCGAAACTTTCCTCGTCACTCACGTTGTGGTTGAGCACCTCCTTGTTCTTTGTATGCCAGGTTGGTGATGGAGGCTTCGGATAGATTTTCCAGGGTGCGAAGGATGATTCTACTCGGGACCGTTCAGTTGCGGCGTCAATGTCCGGCCGTCGACCACAAACTTCGATATGCTCTTCGGGAAGTCCTTCAAATTCACCATCATAATCTCGAGGATCGTCCCCTAGTCTCTGCCTCGACCTGAACATATACTTATCACGAAGTTCACAACATTTCTGGAGAGATTGAAGAAGTTTGGATTGTTCGGGCGTGATGAGGGGCTCAATTGCTGTTGAATGTCTTAGGTGTCAATCGGCGTGTGCCATAGTAACTTACGGATAGGAGCCTCATTAGCAAACTCTGTTAACTCATTTTTCTCCTCTATGAAAGGGTCACCCGTCGAAGAGCCATGTAAAGTCGAGGCTCTGAGATTATGGACATCGGATGACCCATCTGAGGGCATTCTCTGGGTCCAAAGTTTCTCGTCGATCTGGTCAATGTTGGTCGTCATTCATCAGTCATAATCAGATCAACACTTACGTGCTGCTGGCTCTTCTCTTCCAAGTATCCAAAAAAACCAGCTCTGGATTCCGGAATTCTGAGAGAGCCCAGTGGAGATAATTCGGGGTCCTCAATGGTGCTCCCGTGGGACATGTTGAATGTAGTACACCGAAAGTCACTGGACAGCTTGAATGGGTAGGTCCGAACGGCCCGCACTTCTCAGGCAACAGATCTTTCCTTTTCGGTCTATGACATTGATGTTTTATCTGCAGTCAGTCTTCCGGATTTCCATGGACAAATTAAGGGAGAGAGGTACAGCGGAGGCCATTGATGTCATCATTGCAGAATAACCATCTTGAGGAGTCGGCATTTGCCGATTTATCTGGGACTAATTTTCCTCGACGATCATTATCTGGCCCTCAAGACTTAAAGCAATCAAACATGTTTTTTAATCCCTCCAGCTATACAACGATGAGCTTTATCTTGCCTCTGTCTACTCTCATCTTCGAATGATACGCGAAGCCAGATCTCACGGGCCGTAAAACCCAGTGAAGGGACATGTGGATTTCACGAACGGCACGGGGTTCAACTATATAATTATCACCTACAATTCAATTAGTCTCTCTCACCTATGCTGTGCTTCCTCTTTTTCCCTCTCGCGAGCCTTTTAATTGCGCTCTGTGGTGCTGCACCTACTGTCACACAGATTTCTAACAATCTCCTTGACTCGGATGGCATCTTCTTTGTCTCATTTGATGGAGTCGTCAACGTCAATTCTTTCCAGCTCTCCGGTGTGCTGACATTTGGCAATTTCCAATTCGCTGGTTGGTACACTTCTACACGTACGGCTATTCTCGCTCGACGACAATTACCATCCGGAAGCTGGTCCACCCTCCAACTCCCACATAATCTGACTACCAATGACTCTCACAATGTCATTGCGCTCGGTGTATCTCCGGCAGACGGAAAAATCCATGTTGCCTTGGATTGTCATAGCACACAAGTATTTTACACCAGTTCTGAGGCAGGCCTGGCGACAAGCGGTGCAAGTTGGGTAGCCAGTAGGTTTGGATCAATTACGAATACGATCGGTAATTTGGACGTTGGAACGTAAGTGCCTGCATTTTACCTTATCATGAGCTCTTATAAGTGAACTATGACATTTAGAGTCATCACATATCCCCAATTCGTCGTCACTCCAGAAAACCGTTTACAGTTCGTTTACCGGTCCGGCGTATCTGGAAATGGTGCTACTCAATTAGCAGAATACGATGGAGGAATTTGGTCGAACGTTGGCTCATGGGCTTCCGCTTCCGGAGTCTATACATCGACGAACGGCGCCCAAAGCAGTGCTAGGAATCTCTACATCCATGGATTTACATACGACTCTAACCGTTTACATGTGTCTGGTACATGGAGAGAGCAGAACGGCGCTGTTATGTGTAGTAGTGGCGGCCTAACTAATCATGATACCGTTTATGTCTCCTCAGACGATAGAGGTGGGTGTCTATTCTCGAGTCAGTTCTCGAGCCAAATTTGCCACTTGTAGGTCGGACATGGAAGAATAGTGCAGGTTCTAGTGTAGGGGTGTCTGGTTCAAGCCCATTCAATGTGAATACAGGAGGACTCATCGTCGACCCTCTCAATGCTGACCACGGTCTCATGAACCAAGAGTCTCAGGCTGTCGACTCCACTGGACAACCCCACATAATAATCTCCTACGTACCTGGTAAATGTCTCTGAAATTCTCAAGGAGACGAAGCTGAGCTTGAGTATCGGCTAGGTCGCTTCGGTCAATGTGTAACCAACTATGAAACTGGTCGCATAACTGACGGTCGTGCATTCCACTTATACCGTTCCTCTTCCGGTACCTGGACCAAAGTAGAAATCCCATTCGCTCTCGACGCAGTGGGACGTTCTCAGATTGCTTTGGACAGCCAAGACAATGTTTACGTTGTCATGCCATTCGTAAGGATCGTCACAGCCACTCAAGCTTCTGGATGGACGGACTGGACAATGGCTTTTGATGGTGTTTCGGAGGGACTGAATGCTTTTGGTGAGGTCACGATTGACAGAGCAAGGATCCCTTCCCAAGTTCTGTCGATTCTGTATCAGGAGCAGAGCTCTGGGTCGACGCCTTCTCCTGTGCGTCTGATTGATTTCTCCCTGAATGGGGATACGGAGTAGAGAGTCACAGGCTCGTATAAAAAATAAAATAAAGTCATAGTTCCTTCACCGGTAACTAGGTATAAGAAAACCATATCGGTGCTATCCAGTTTTTCCACGACACAGAAACATCGCAAGAGCTACCATTCACCTCCGTTCAGACAACGTGTCCGCAAGGGAGAGAGAACTTCCAAAAACCTCGTATACGTCAGCTGAAGATTCCGATATTAACGTATAGATAGGTCATCGATGGTACCATCCAAGGGCATGACAACAGCGGATATCATTGAAATTCTAACACCTCGAATGAATCACCCATCCAACCTGTTGATGGGATGGGGTCGCCAATTGCCACCCCTCCCCCCACACATACACCGCTCGAAGTTACTCATCAACTTGGCCTTGCAGCTCTTTTCCCGCTCACTATTGTCTCTCCCACAAATGAAAAGTTCTGCCTCAATTTGAATTAATCAACCTAAAACTTACCACTATGTCTTTAAGCGGTTTCATACCTCAATCCCATATGAAAATTTAAAACAACTCATCTTGTCAGACCTCACAGACAGCAACTGAGTGTGAGTGGCAATGCTGCAGCAGTTCACCTCAGTTCCGCTTACTCTTGTGCACTAGCCGCAATTCACCTCTCCACGTCTAATATCGCATTCAATATTCAAGTCTAAAAAAACCCATAAAACCCATGCATCATGCAAAGAGAAAAAGGCATCTCTCCATCATGGTGCTAACTCATTTCTTCAATCTATATGGCAATCCTACACTGGCGGTTATCCAAGCGACCAAAGGGAAAAAAAAAGTCTAGTAGTAAAAAATACGAAAAAAGAAAGCATCAAAAACCAATGTTGTAAATACAAAAAAAAAAAGAGAAGAGTCTAACTCATGCAATGAGGTAAGATCAAATCCACACAGTCGACAAAACACAATAATAACACACAAAAGTGGGGTGGGGTGGGGTGAGGCAGCATATCTAATTTTCCTAATCCTCCTTTTCCTCAAACTCACGAGGTCGGCTTATAATACACAGTCGTCATATACTAGACGAAAACATATCAGTATCGCCTGTGCATAAACATTTCATAAAACAACTCACCTTCTTCCTATACCTCGTCGTACTCGCAACAGCCAAAACCCCATTTTTGATCGCACTCGTACACAGATGTTGTATGACAACATGCGAAGGAACAGGCAAAACACTATTATCATCAGTTAAAGCTGGCATGTTTTCCATGTCCAGTGTGATCGCTCTAGAGCCACTGATAGTCACTGTCCCCAGACCTGGTAGAAGACTGTCAGGGTCAGTTGGGGGGACAGTTATTGTAACAGAGATAGCCGCCGCCGCCGTGGTAGTAGTGGTAGTGGTGGTAGGTGTGGCTTTGAGTATAGACTCAGGCGTAGTAATAGCTGCGGAATCTCTGTCACCCTCCACTTCAGCAGCGATTGCTCTCATAGGCGATCGTTCAGGTTTCCCATCTAACCCTGCATCGGTTCCGTCTTCACTAGGAGGAGGTGCAGGAGGAAAGTTCGCTAACGACAGATCGAGAGGATCATCAGTATCTGTTTTCGACGTTTGTCGCGGCTGCTGCTGCTCACGCTGATCACGATCTCTCCTCTGTTCTCTCTCCCTCTTTTCCTCTCTCCTACTCTCTCTCTTCCTCTCCCTTCTCGGCCTACTATCCCGATTTTCACCCCGTCCAACTCTACTTGGACTTCCCTGACCGCTTCCACCGCCACTGTTACCATTATTGCTTGCGCTTCCAGGAACAGTCATCTTGGTATTCAAGATCAATTTGTCCAGATGTCTAGGCATACCAGGTGCGGGGGGAACATTGGGTGCAGGTACAAACCCGCTGACGCGGGTGCTACGGGATTGAGGATCGTAGTGGCCTGCAGAAGCTTGCAGGTACGAATCTTCTTCACGCGCAGCTTCTAATAAGGCAGGTGGAAGAATGCTAGTCCATGCTGCAGAAGAAATTTGAGAGTTGATAGAATTTTTGTTCATATCATCATCCTCAACAGAGGAAGTAGTGGACCAGAAGGACTGGCCAAGTGTAGGCTGGCGTGCCTGGGTAGGTGAGTATGGCTGGAGATTTGGAGGGAGAGAAGTCGCAGGAGTGGAGGGAGAACCTAGTTGGACACTGACATAATTGGCGAGAGAGCCAGAGTCGTCAACTGCGGTTGGGAGTTCATCGGAGACACGCCACTGATCATCGACCAGAAAGCGGAAGTGGTGAGTACCAGGGAGGAGGTAGACTGTGGTTGTCCAAGAATTGGTATTTAGATCTCTTGGACCTTGTTATTTTATTTCTCAAAAACGTGGATAGATAAACGTACTGGTCCATAGGCTGTCTGCCACTCCAGTCTTCGTCGCCTGCTCTTGCAAGGACAACGACCTTTCCTCCACCCTGCCATTTTATCTGTACAGGCGTCGGCTCGACAAGTGCTGAGTCGTCGACGTCCAAGCCCTGCGGAAGAACCGATGTCTCCTCACCCTCCTCTCCATCTCCCAAGACATCAGCATCGACATCTGTAAGAAGCCCGATGGGGATTGTAGAATTGATGATTTCGCGAGTAAAAGGGCTGGAGCTACGTGATGGCGGTGTAGCTGGATCCTCCGGGTCGAGGAACTCGTGGTGCGGTGGTGTTAGATCTGCTTCGTAGACCTGCGACATCCTCTGCGGCCGCCCTGCCCTGGACCTGTGCCCTCGCAGCCCTCCAGGACCTGCATAGGTCGACGACGTGACCCTCTGCTGGGCCTTGTTAGGTGGAAATGGCAGGTGTGTGGCAGGAATAATGAGTTCACTGGAGGAGAAATGGTTATTTGGTCTTCTTATCGGCGGGGCATCGGCGGCGGGTTTTGGGATGTTGATCGCTTGGCTCTTTGGAGGAGTAGCATCGGCCGTGTATTCGCCCGCACCGCTCAAAGATGTATTTTCTGTTCCACTGGTCATCGCCAGTACTCTGTTAAAGTCTGGCAGCTCCAGTGATTTCCGCTTGGTCCGCATGGACGAGTGTGGCCCAGGAACAGGCGAGGGGGTACGACCACGTCTCGCAGGACTTGCTGTGGACCGGACATTTGGGTCCGTGCGCCGGGGCTGGGACGCACTGTTCCCCATGGCGGCGATGGCTGCAAAGTGTCCATATCGATATATCGGTGTTCTTATGTAAGCATGAGGTCATTACTTACACTTTTTTGTACAAGTACTGCAAGACCAAGTGTTCTTATGTTCACCTTGAGGTGTTCAAAGCTGGCCTACCTTTCTCATGAACTAGCCGGGTATAAACGCAGGCCTGGTTCTTGTTCCAACTTTTTAGCAAGCACTATCTATGAGGAACAAGGCCTCGACTAAAAACGCGGGAAACACTCGATAGTAGTTTTCATTGTTCGACCTTACTTCCAACTGCTAACTCTGGAATGCTCGTTGATGCACGCCTCCGGTACTAGCAACTTATCTTCCCACACTAGAACCTGCCTTCTTAAAAAGATCTTCATCACGGCTTTGAAACTGACCTAGCCTTTTCTATACGGATTATAGACAGTCCGGCTTCCTCTCCACCCTCCACTCGTGATCGGACAAGATATGAATAAGAACTCAAGAGGTTCCATTAGCCAAAACATGTTCCCACCCTGCAACCCAACCCGCTACCCATGGCAGTGCTAAATTCTTCATCAAATGATCCCAGTACTCGTACGTACAATAAGAAAATCTAGACCAAAGATCCACAGGTATTGCGATGACATTCAATCACAAGAGAAGCTAACATGGTCAAGTCTGCGCACGATTGACAAGTTCCATGCTCTCACAAAGCGACGGCATCGGACTGCGGGAATATATTCTGAGAAACGAAGATTACAAAAAACTGTTTGCCCAAACTCAAAGACTCCCCAATTCAGGTTGCTCAGGGGTACGGGCTGAGAGCACAGATCAAGAACCTAAACTGCCCTATCTATTCTTCTTTTGCTATTTCAAACGCTATTCAGTACATGAAAGGGTGTCATCATCAAAACTTAAAAGAAACGTCCGACGGTGATCGGATCCATAATTCGACCAAAAAAACTAGGAATCCAACAAAGTCATCACCAGAGGCATCCGAGGTCGCTTACGATCCAAGTCCTCAACATACGGCCCAGCGACGCCCGTCATCTTCCATGTGATTTTATGCGCCTCCGAGGGCTCGAATTTGAAAGTACTGAGAAGGACGGCCAATACAACCTCTGCTCTCCATGTCAAGCGGGTGTATTTAAGAGAGTAATTTATAAACGACTTACTCATCTCAAGCTGAGAAAACTTGAAACCGCTGGAGAACAAGTCATGAGCAATGTGTCAAAGTGATGTATCGAATCACAAACATGCAAGCTCGACCCCCTCCCAAGAACGTCATCCTAAATCAGTCAGAAATCAGTCCAATATCAGCTTTGTAGATCTAGAAACTCACAGGTGAGAATAGATACCAGGCATATGAGCCTCCAAAACCTTCTCGGGAAGTTGCGAAAGCCATCGTTCAGGTCTCCATTCAGCGGCATCCTCTCCCCATAGGCTCGGATTAGTGTTTGAGCCCAGAAGAGATATAACGATATTTGTCCCTTTTGGTACCATGATTTGCGTGATTTCTTTGCCGTCCAAGCCAACGATAGGTTTAGAAAAAGGAAGTATCGTATCTTTGCGAGCTCTACCAAAGGGACGTTAACGATAAACACCATGCCTCAACGATTTACATACGTCCTGGTCGCCGGAATGTTTACAGGGGGATATCTGGGATAATTTGGATCACCTGTCGAATGACAGCATGAGCAAGAGTCAGATACGCACAATCGAAGAGTTTCTCGGCACACAGCATCCAAGTATGGCAGAGAAACAAGTTGATCATAGGTTAATTGTCCGTCCTTCTGAGCTTCACGTATTTCATTGCGAAGTCGGGTTTGGACATCAGGATTGGTGGAGAGCAGGTGGAGGGTTCGCGACATTGCTGAAGATGTAGTCTGCATTCCGGCAATCACAAAGGTCCTACGAACAGATTATCAACTTCTCAATTTCTGATGTCACCTGAAGATGCCTTCAACGTACGAAACCTTGATTGACATCAGAAAAAGAACAAGATCACCTCAGTAGAGCATACCTGTCCACAAACTTCTTCATCAGTCATGCGATCAGCTTCATCTGCCATAGAATTTGCTTTCACTTGATTGGATGGTCAGGGGATCAGAGGTAAACGAAATTAGAGAGGCTGACTGAGAATGGAGATGATATCCTTCTTTTCCAACAACTCCTTGGCAGCGTCCGGATCGGTATTGTTCAAGGCCTCTTTCTTCATTTGAATGATATCAAGGGATGTATTATGCATGACATCAACGACCTCCTTGATCTCTCGAATCCTTTTCCAAGGAACCCTCTCGACAATGAAACGCTTCACACGAGGAAGGCGGAATTTCGCAGCCAGAGGAAAGACGAACTCAGTGGTAAAAAATCCAAAAGGCCCACCAGTGAGCATACTGTAGAAGAGCTAAGACATGTTCCTGGGATTAATACTTGGTCACAAACCTGAATTTCTTCATTGATTCAGGATAGGGATGAGTGGCATGTTCGTCTACGAGATCGTCAAAGGAATAGCCCATTCCACTTTGACCGATCAGCTCCAACGCTGTTCTTGACATCCATCGAAGTACATCAACTTCTTGGCTGCCGTCCTTCATTTTTGTCTTCAGAGTTGTCCGCAGCTTGAGCAATCGTAAGTCAGACGACATCTTTCGAGTACACAGAGTATGGATGGTCCAGACATACCCGTTCAGTGACTTCATAAAACAGTGGAACTATATGAAGAGAAATGAGTTGTACTTTTGAATATCAAGATGACGGTCTTCTTACTCAGTTCACGCATATAATTGATTGAAAACACTGGATTCATCATTTTTCTTTGTTTCTTATGTTGATCCCCTTTGAGTGCGATAAATCTATGTACACCAGCATATATGTTAATATGAAAGCGTACCCAGAGTTGCGAGGAGGCCTTCCCCGAAGTAGACCTTGTTCCTACTAAAGTGTACTCAGGGGTGAATCTCCTGATCATCGACACAAGGTGTTAGACATACGTAATAAACCCTTCCAATTCGTACGAGTGCTGATCCTTTACAAGGATATGGTGCAGGGCCTTCGGGTCAAAGGTAAAAAGAATTCGTTCCTGCTCTCATGAGTATCTTGCCTCAGAACCATAACTCAGCTCCTCACCCCAAACGCGCCAGTGATCTTCGATGCTTGTCCGTCTGAGTCCAAAACATCAGCCAAGTCATCAAACGAGAAGATGATGCAAAGCTCACACTGATCCAGAACATCCCTATGGTATTTCCAGCCATCTAGATCGAACAACTGCGTGATGTTACCTATTGCACGCAGCTTGGTTATCCTTCGTTCACTCAGAAATTAGATGTCATACCTGAAAGAAACGAAGGAGATGGTGGCCCTGGGAGATTATCAAGCGGGGATTTGAGTATAAAGCGCTTGGAAATCTTCCAGACAATCCAAGATATCGCGCACGTCGAGATAAAGGTGAAAAACGTGCCCGTCGACATAATGGCAATGTATGATGGTGTAGTTTGTATCAGACAGGTTAAAGAGAAACTACGCTTGTCGACTCGTTTTATAGGTGTAGGCTCCCTTGTTTATTTATGATTCCACAGAAAGGGGGCTTGGGTCGCCTGATCCTTAGTGGCTTCGATTTCGCAGTCATGACACGATAGGGCTTGACTACTACGTGCGAGCGGTCGCACTTTACTCTCATTTCGTCATGTAATACACTGCCACCGGGTTCCCTTACTATGTGAATATCTCGTCAGCCGTGGTCAAAATCTTGAACAGGAAGCTTTGAACATGTGCAATTATGCGTCAACACTAGCGATAGAAGTACTCAAGTGTTCATAGATAGAAGCAAAGAAAGTCTGCATGTCAGAAAAGCCGAACTGAGCCCCTAAGCAGTGATGAACTTAGACTTCCATTTACAAAGTATTTGTTCCTATCTTCCCACGGATCCCTGATAATGCAGTACTCCTCTTAATTTTGACCGCTCGTTCAGTAATTTCTTTGAGTACCTGTCTTCCTATGAGTTGTCTTCGTTCCGTTTAGACTACATAAGTTAGTCATGTAAATGCAGCTGACTGGTATCATTTCACTCTATGAAAATACACGAAGCCATGACCAACCGCCCAGAAGGCTAAAATTGGGTATCGTTATGGAATTTGAGAGCTGATTGGTTTACTCATAGAGAACCGGAGTCGTAAATGTGTCCACATATTGGTAAGGCATGCTGACAACCGAGCTACTGATCGTCATTTTGTATGTTTCCCGCAGAAGATGCGATTTATTCGCTCCCAGTTGGGAGAATCCAAAGACAATATACTGAGTCAGATGCTCAACGGCGAGAAAAAGCATCTCTTCTGAATGGGCTTCAATGTCCGAGATAGTCCCCTGGCAATCATAATCTACGAGGCCCAGATTAGTATCAATGTTTTGAAATGGAAATCAAAATCTTCGTTCCGTTCTTCGTGGACTACAATGACCTTTTCGAAGTATCATAATCGCTTGTGTACTTTTAGTCACGTCAGCAACGAGGCGTTGAGATCCGCATCCATCGGTACCTACGGTTGAATCTCTCATTTTGAGCCTTGTGCATGCAGACCTCAGGCAATCAGTCTAAGAACTTATACATAGAATGAGTGTCATCAACATCGAAATGAAAAGGAGTAATATCAAGTAAGCAATAAAAACAGTCTCATAAGCAATGAACTAGGTAAAAGGAACGAGCCTGCGTCCATAAAAAATAGTGCATACTTCAATTCACAACACTTATGCATTGCAAAGTTTGAAAAGTGTGTTAGATATCAACAATTAATACAAAACAGATAAGAGAAATTAGATAAAATCTCTAGGATATTTGAGAGACTATAATAACTCAAAAATCAGTGTTCATGTTGGCATTCTCATGAGATTTGATTTTTCCGTGTTCTCTTTGTCCATTTTTTCAGAATAGCTCATGATTTGGGCCAAACCTTATGTTTTTCAATGATGATGAGAGTTGGAACGTGATCCAGTTTTTTCAGCATTTTTATTCCGCAACAAACCAGCTGGTACTAAGATGCGGAGGGCCTAAACAGGGCCCAATGTCGGATGCATGTCTACAGGAGGCATGTGGCCAAGGGAACAGAAGTTTGCAACGCGATCCCAGTGATTCACATGTGGTTTCAGCACCTGTGGACTCCTGAATAATTAACGCACAATCAATCTACCAGATTTTTGTTTATTCAGGATTCCGTATACAATAACACAAATAACTAGAATGGATGTCACACAAGAATCTCTGATCTTGATTCTTGACCCTATCCTTGTCCATGTAAACCCTACTTTTCCAGCAGAGACATGATCATCGGAAGCTGTGGTTTGGTTCTGTCGGCACCTTTGACGTATGGGCCTGCGATACCGTTCATGGTCCAACCAATTTCCTTTTCTGAGGGAGAAAACCTGAATTTGCTGAGAAGAACCGATAGGACAACCTCTATCAGATACAATCAGGGTGCTATTAGAGCGAAGAAGGAACTGCACACGCACTCATTTCCAGCTGCGAGAACTTGAACCCTCTACAAATTATGGTCAGAATGAACCAGAATGATATGAAGCAAGCTCACATGCATGCACGGCTGCCTCCCATGAATGTCATCCTACGGTTAACCTTAGCAAATACTATTGCATATCGTGGAACAGATACTCGCAGATGGGAATATATCCCCGGCATATGTGCCTCAACGACGGCTTCCGGGAGAGGGGAAAGCCACCTTTCTGGTTTCCATTCATATGAATCTGCCCCCCAAAGTTCCGGATTGCAGTTTGCTCCGAATGCTGAGACAATGATATTTGTTCCCTTGGCCACAAATATTTCTGATCTTTGTCGGTCATCTGTGCATTGAACAGGTTTTGATAGAGGAAGAATGACATCTCTTTCGGCTCTAAGATTTTTTCAGCTCAATCCTGTACGATTCATAGAGCAACAACATACGTCCGTAGGAAGGCCAAGTTAACAGGAGGGAATCTAAAAGATGGCTTATGAGAAGCCAGGTTAATGACATTGGTCTGTTACTCACACCCGGAGAGTCTCCCTACAAACAGCATCGAGGTAAGGAAGACTGACAAGCTGATCATAATCCAGTTGACCGTTCATTTGAGCTTCTTGTATCTCCATCCTTAACCTTTGTTGGGTATGAGGGTGGGTTGCAAGCAATTGCAGGATCCGGGACAGCGCAGATGAAGTAGTATCCATGGCAGCGAAGACCAGTGTCCTAACAGACGACTGAGTTCTGGGATAGAAAGCAGGCGCATCAACCTACGAGACCTATTTGTCGTCATCAGCAAGTCAAAATATAGCACATAAACGAAGAACAAACCTGCCCAATGACTTCCAAGTCAGTGAGTCGATCCTCTTCAGATGCCACGGCGTTGGCTCTCACTTGAGTTCTACATTAGCAAAAAGAATGAAGTTGAAGACTAATACGCACTCAAGATGCTAATAATGTCTTTCTTATTTTGTATTTCAACTGCAACTTGAGGATCTGTGCTTTTCATAGCTTCTTTTTTTGACTTGATGATTTCAATGGAGGTTTGGGACATGATGTCGACGACTTCTTTCAAATCTTGGACACGTTTTGAGGGGATCAGATCGATGATCATTCTCTTTAGTCGGGGAAAATTGAACCTTGCTGCAAGGGGGAAAGCAAATTGATTGGCGAAGAAACCAATGGGCCCTCCCGTAAGTGACCTTTAGAGAAAAGGTGAGAGAATCGTTTATCAGACGTGAAAAGCATACACGAATCTCTTCACAGATCGACTATATGGATGATAATCGGTTTCATCCTCTAGTGAGTCGAATGAATAACCCATTCCACTCTGCCCAATAAGTTCCAAGGCTGTACGAGTCATCCAATGTAGAATGTCGATCTCTTGGGGGCCTTCCTTCACTTTCTTGACAAGAACCGCGCGTAACTGAGTGTCGATGTTGGTTGACGAACATAAAACTCAAGTAGAACATACTCTATCTGTCACTTCGTAAAATAATGGAACTAAAGCTGCATGAGAAATGTCATCAGTGCAAGGGAATTATTTGCACGTACTCATGTCTCTCATGTGATTGATAGAAAAGACTGGGTTGAGCATCTTCCTCTGCTTTCGATGCTGCTGGCCTGTGATAGTGACAATGGGTGAGGCGTTCGAGATTCAATTTGAGGAATATCCCACTCAGAGTTGAGAGAAGGCCCTCCCCAAAATAAGCGTTGTTACGCCTTGCAGAAATGCGTCAAGCCATTTGTCACAGTTTCAACCATTGCTCACTTTATCAACGATATTGATGGTTCGTAAGTCCATTGATCCTAATATGCAATGTAAGATAATTGTATGTTGCGACGGATGGAACTGAACTTTAACGAGGATATGATAGAGTGCCTTTGGGTCAGAAGTCATCAATAAACGTTCCTTAGCGATGGATCAATTGCCAATCTGGACAATGAAAGGCATCATACTCCTAAAGCGCCTTTTATTTTCATAGTGGTTCCATCTGTTCAACCACCGTGAGAAAATGTGAAGCTCGCCAAATGGATACTGGATACTTACAGCTTTCGAGGATCTTCCGATGGAAGTCCCATCCCTCAGGATGATATAATTCGGGTATGTTGCCTAGAACAGTCAGATGAATTGAAGCGAAATGATGTATTGATTCACCAAAAACCAGGGAAGTTGGTGGGGGGCTGGGTAAAGTATCCAGCGAAGATCTAGCCAGAATTCTCCTGAACAATTTCAGGGTAATCCAAGATACGAAGCAAAGTATCAAAGTTTGGATAGAGGCGAAGAGCATTGGATAAGGAAACTGACTTATAGGAAGAGTAGAGAATGATCAAGAGTATATATACGAACCGTTATTCGGCTGCACCCAAGAGGTCCCCGGTCGGATCTTCAATGCATACCATATATAGTTTTCAAGTCAAGGCAGGTGACATGCTGTCAACAGATCCCGCATCATACACACACGCTAGGATGTCCTCTTGTCTATCAGGATTGTGTTCATGAACTTCTTATTTTGAGTACCCACCTCGGTCATATTTCATTCACCGGAACTTTTTGAGTGTTGCCTCATTTTAAGAAGTGACCAAATATTAAATATTCTAATCACTATGTAATATTTATGTTAATCTAGAGTAGCAAGGAAATTTTCTTCTTTCCCCAACCCTACCCTCGATCTCAGGCCTGTTGGTGGAACCGTTCTTGAAGAACAGCCTGTCTGCATTGTGCAGCGGGGTGAGCTCTAAGGCTTACCTTTGTAGGTGGGTCTTACTTCTCAGATATACTTCTGTCTACGTTACAGTAAGTTACTCTATTATTCTAACAAGGCTACATGCCCTTACGTAGAATTACTGCATATGGTGGGATTATATGTAGTATAGCTCAGGTAGGAGTACCTTCCAGGACTTACATATCAACAACTATTACTCAAAATGTTCAACATTGTAACAGTGAGGTGAACTAAGGTAGACAACGTTTATAGGAGAAGACTTGCCTCAGACGTCACCTTATATAGTGGACGACTGATGCTAGGAATGGGGCAATCTATGTGCGAGGGCCGGGTGTTTAAGGTGTTACGGAGGGAGGAAATGACGTAGTCATGAAGTATCAGGAATGTACAGTCGTCGGTATTACGGGCTCCGTGTGCCCAAAACGATGAATATTGTGTCAGTTCAGTCAATAGTCATTCACCTCAGTCATTTATCGCGCTTGGTGACCACTGAGGTGAGATTCTCATAGTGCATCATTATCATTTACTTATCAGATAATATATACTCAATCTTAGTCGTGACCACGGGGCTAATCGTATTATAGCCTTAAATAAATCATTTTCATCTGACAAGGTATTTGTTTTGCCTTGCCTTTTGTGTTTTACAGAATTTTCTACCTCCCACTCTGAGCTGTACACACAAATGGGATGGCGATCAATTTCTGTGACATAAAATTACTGTCACGTCAAACCTCCCTCCTCCACCTATGATCATCGAGAAAAAACGCCAGAAAACCTCAAAACTGGAATCAAAACCCAAAAGATATAACACAGGAACGGAAGCCCCTGATAGCTTTTCCAAGTCGACGAAACGGAGTCGGCCTGTAACACACTCATTTCCGATCGTTGAGGAGTCAGATTCAGAAGAAGGGAGCTCCGGAGAATGGGATGGTGTACCTGATGAGGGTCAGATTTCCATAAACGATGATCTGCTAGACGAAAATAAGATGGATGTAGACGAGGGTGCTACTAAAAAGAGACAAGCACAGAAAGAGCCTAATGGTGTGAAGATTTGTATCTCGTTCGAATACTCAATAATGAATACATCCAGCTACCAGAGAATCTCATAAAGCGCAGAAGATTCTGCTTGAACAGCGAAAGACGGCCAAGCCTAACTCGACATTGCTGAGTGATGCGAAGAGGGCCTGGTCACTTGCTCGACAGAAAAACATTCCGATTGCCGAACGTCAAAAACACGTCCAAGGACTCATGAACGTGCTGCGTGGAAAAGTTAAGGAAACTGTTCTCAAACACGACGCTAGTCGGATTGTCCAGACTATCGTTAAATGGGGTCAACAGAAAGATCGAGATGAGATTGCTCTTGAGCTTAAGGGTAATTATCATAACCTCGTTCAGAACAAGTATTCAAAGGTTGCACCAAGCTTCTTGTATCTTCAAGAGTGAGATTGACCAATTTCCCAGTTCCTTGTCGCGAAACTCGTCCGTCTCTGTCCCGCTCACCGAGCTTCTATTCTCCAGGAATTTCAGTCAAATGTTATCCGGCTTCTGCTTCACCGGGAAGCGTCTTCTGTACTTGCCGATGCCTTTGAACTCTATGCAAATGCATACGAACGGACATTTCTTCTACGTGATTTCTATGGAAAAGAAGCCCTTCTCTTCAGCGTAACACAAGGCAGCGCTGAAGATAAGGAGCGCGCAAAGAAAGGCCTCTCGGGGTTACTAGAAGGGCTAACTAACGAAAGACGACTACGAATATTAAGCGCAGTGAAAGAGAACCTTTTTCTTGTGTGCGTTTCTGGTGATCTTTGGTCCTTGTTGCTCAGTACAACTTTTCACCAGGTTCAATAATCCCAATAAAGGTGCTGTAACACATGCGGCTGTACATCGGATCCTATGGGAATATTTGGCTGCTATCAACGCACTTCCCGATGCATCAGAACAGGAAAAGCTTCGGAGAGAAGCGTTTGAAAGGTATATTCTGTCTGACAGGACTTGTCATCTATACTGATCCTTAGAACAGTTGTCAGGAGCTCTTGCCAGAAATGGTACACACAAAAGATGGGAGCCGTGTCGTGCGAGAGTTCATCGCCCAAGGAACGGCTAAGGTCTATGCATTTTGATGGAAGCCATCAAGAGTACTCACTTATACCCAGGATCGAAAACAAGTCCTCAAAGTCCTCAAACCTCACATCGAACGCATGTGCATAGATGACGAAGCTCAACTGGTCTTATTTACTGCTCTTGATGTCATCGAGTCTGACCTTTTCATATTCAAGTTACTGCTATTTTCTGATTTTATCCTGCAGTGATACCAAACTTGTTGCCAAGTCCTTGATTTCAGAAATGACCACCTCAGCACATAACATTTACAAGAAACCTCAGGGTCTTCGTGCTCTTGTTTATCTCCTTACACCGCGCAGCAGGCGACATCTCATGCCGGTTCAAATTGCCTTACTTGAAGAAATTGATGCTGTCCGTCAGAGAACGAGTAAAAAAGATTCAGAAGCTCGCATAGCTGAAGTCTGTAGATTTTCGAGTGAAGCTCTGCTTGAATGGATAGCGCAGAGTGGCACTCAGCTTTTAAGCGACCCTAGGGGGAGTTTGATTACAACTGAAGTAATGCTCTATGCAGATGGAGGTTTGCTCTTTCCTTGAATTCATTGCGCTCTGGCTGATCATCTTCAGACAAAGAAAGCGCGACGAAAACCCTCCTTGACGCCATCGCTGTACCTTATCCATCATCAGATCCGTCAAATCCGCATCCGATAGATTATTCATGGACATCGCGACTGTACAAATCATTACTCCAAGGCGGCCACTTCAACAAGAAAACCCAATCTGTTGAGCTAACGAAGAGCTGGGATGCTTCGAAATTTGCGAGTACATTTGTGGACATCATACCACCAAAGACCGCTATAGCAATGTGTAGCGACGGAGAGAGGAATGGTAGCTTTGTCATTGCAGCCCTTTGTGAGACTCTTGTGAAGAATGATAAGAAAGCTGAGAAGCAGAAAGTGAGAAGCTGGTTCGGCGAGAAGGAGAAGGCGGCAATCAAGGAGGGTGGTGGAAGGGGTAAACAATTGTTGTTAGAGACACTTGCGTTGTTGTAGTTCGTGATCCTTGTTGACTTGGCTTACCTGCTTGAATGGCATGGCGTTTGCGACAAGGCTGTGTAGACTGTAGCCAAATCATAGTATCATCCAGGGAGTATATTTCTTCGCATAAGGAGCCAAGCCTTAATGGACGTTATGTGCTGCAGTTATAGGGATGATGTCAAATGAATTGATATTTACCTAGCAGTGTGAAGCAGGCACTAGATTCAATAACTCTGATTTTGTGCTATATTTTATTGTCCAAGATAACCTCGGGTAATGGGGTAAATCCTAGTGAATGGTGTTTTTTGAAAATCGGCGTAGAACCAGTGAGATCCGTTTGGTCGCAGCTGTGCAAAAACCCTATAGGAATCATGTTGCGAAAATTAACACATACGGTTCAAGATATCCTACTTGCACACAGAAAAGCTCATCTGTGCAGGCAAGGTGCTCGATATGGTCCACCATGCTCCTGTAGTTCCAGTCGTTCCGTTTGACTGACTCTGTCCTGCAATGGGATCTTCAATCCCCCACGAGCCCAGGATAAGAGGATGCCGAGAGAGTGCCACCAAGAAGATCTCTCTGTTTGTGAATCGAGCGTTTATTTGCAGATGATGAACGGCTCCTCTGCGGGTGGCGTGCATTTCCAGAACTTTAGGAACTTTCGAGTCTGAATAGCCTTCAAAATGTCTGAGAGAGAAGTTAACACTTCGGCATCAACGGAAGAGGAATACCCGCGATGCACGACAATACCATCTACCATTCTCTTCTGTTTGACCAGGTATATACACAGTTGTTAAGTATAAGTTTCATTTCTATTTTTACCTCTGGTTCACCTATTCGATCATCTTTCTGCAGCATTTCGCCCACACGTCTCTCCCTTGGTTGATTAATCCCTTCTGTTGCCGTGCCTCGCAGACAAGGCCTTCCGCATCTGAACACTACTGCGGAATAGAAAATTTGAATCCCAAAAACACGGCTCTGATTGGTGGCATGGCATGTGATTAGATATGATGTCATTTCCTCCACATATCCCTCTTCCTTGATGCACCCACCAATCCAATTTGCTCTTCGCAGCTCACATTCATCAAAATCTCCACCGAGTATCAAAAAGGCTGACAAAGCAAAGGGAAAAAGAGAAACACTGAATACACTGTCATGATGATACATAGCGTCAATTG
>Ga0153946_1000357_pt1 | contig 19780 bp, 14 predicted proteins | sample TSNJ030MetaG_FD_104751 | JGI IMG/M metagenome (GOLD analysis project Ga0153946, IMG submission 104751) | Attine ant fungus gardens microbial communities from New Jersey, USA - TSNJ030 MetaG | ecosystem: Host-associated > Fungi > Mycelium > Unclassified | place: USA: New Jersey, Wharton State... | reverse complement strand
GCGAAAAAAAGAAGGAGCTGGCGAAAGCATATGCGAAGCGGTTTGTCTGGCTGAGCCTTATGTTCGGAATCCTCGGCGGTTTGCTGATTCTGGTTTCGATACCTTTTGTAACGGCTAATCTAACCCTGAGTGCACAAGCACAATACTACTTAAGACTTATGTTTATGATTATGGCTGCTTACAGTGTTGGGCAGGCACTTAATACAGTGTTGATAGTCGGCGTGTTAAGGTCGGGAGGTGATACCAGATTCGGGCTGGTTCTGGATGTGTGCTCGATGTGGGGAGGCTCGATCTTATTCGCGGTGATCGCAGCATTTGTTTTCAAAGCTTCGGTTCCAATCGTATACATATGTCTGATGAGTGATGAGTTTATCAAGATACCGTTTACGTTGAAGCGGTTCTCGACTTACAAGTGGCTGAATAATGTGACTAGGGAAATTTGATGGGAAGGTTGTGAGGCAGGAACGGAAGCAGCAGGGGTAAGCAGAGGCCGGAGCATATCTTAGAACGGGTTCCGTTCCGCTGAACATTCCGATGAGCCTCTTAAGGCGGACTCTGTGTCGGGATAGCCCTCCACAGAGTTTAAGTCTCATCTCCATAGAGGGCCACTGAAAAAGTGTTTTGTCTTAAAAATTTCTCCCACATAAGCTTATAGAATCAGTTGAATTTGGGTTATTACCACCCACCTTAATACTGATTATTGGGCGGATAATGGGATGCCGTTTTTAAATTTTTAAAAAACAAGACTTTTTCAGCGGCCTCCCATAGCTTCAAAGTCACCCGCTCTAAGATATGCTCCGGCTTCTGCTTACCCCTGCTGCTTCCGTTCCTGCCCTTCTACCTTACTGGCAAATTTTTTCGTTTTGGTGTTGTAAAGACGGTAGTGTAAAGTAAGACTATGGTAATTCGGTTTTAAAAGTGGTACAATGTAAGCGAAAGGTAATGGATAAATATATAGAAGGTAAATTAAAAAAGAGGAGAAATGAACATGAAAACAGTAGCAACAGAAAAAGCACCAAAAGCATTAGGACCTTATTCACAGGGATATATCCATAATGGAATATTCTACTCGGCTGGTCAGATTCCGATTAATCCGGCGAATAATGAAATAGAAGCTGAGACGATCGAAGCACAGACTGAGCAGGTATGCAAGAATCTGGCGGCCATGCTGGAAGCAGCCGGAACTTCATTTGATCGTGTGATTAAAACAACTTGTTTCTTAAGCGATATGGGTGATTTCGCAGCATTTAACGAAGTATACGCGAAATACTTTACTTCCAAACCAGCAAGAAGCTGTGTGGCAGTTAAAACGCTGCCTAAAAATGTACTATGTGAGATCGAATTGATTGCAGCAGTAGAAGAATAAAGAAAAATCAAATAAACAGCCCTGCATCAGAATATAGAGTAATATTCTGGCGCAGGGCATTTTTGCCATAAAAAACCGATTTCATCTCCTTCCCTATTTACCTTGAAGTACTTCTGTCGGAGCTTGGAATTTATCTGTTTATAAATATCAAAAGAGCAAAGCTCAATATTCCACATATTGGAGCACATATTGCTATAATATTCCTAACTTTATCCTTGTCTTTAAAAATTAACCATATTATTTTATATAGAACTAACCCAACCGCTCCTCCAAAAACATTTAAAATAATATCGTCTATATCCCCAATTCCTAACCTAAATATATATTGAATGATTTCAACGATCATACTAAACAAAAACACCCATAGGAGAGTCTCTATCCACTTAGCTCTTCGACTGAATAAAGCAAAACAAACTCCAAGTGGAACGAATATCACTATGTTACCTAATACATTACTGAGTGCAAAAGCTCTTGTGATAATATTACCCCCAGTTATATAGTCATGAATCGTTCTGAAAGGAATCAGATTGAGTGACCGAAATGAATGTTTCGTCCTGAATAATATTGCAAGTAAAATAAACAGGTAGCATGCAAAAATCAAGTATAAAAGAATGTCCAATATTCGATGTCTTCTTATCACACTAACCTCCTACAAATTTCGGCTTATATATTCAGGATACAGAATTTACCACTAACAATCAATATTAAGTTTTCAACGTACAATAATTATCTAATCCCGGTTTCAGCACATTTTTTATCAATTCGATTCAAACTAACGTCTTTACAACACCAGAATGAAAATAGTTAACCAGCAAAGCAGAAGGGCAGGAAAGGAAACAGCAGGGGCAATCAGAGGAAGGATAAGTATCGTAGCACGGGTTCCGTTCCGCTGAACATTCCGATGAGCCTCTTAAAACGAACTCTGTGTCGGGAAAGCCCTCCACAGAGTTTTAGTCTCATCTCCATAGCTCCAAAGTCACCCGTGCTACGATACTTATCCTTCCTCTGATTGCCCCTGCTGTTTCCTTTCCTGCCTCACAACCTTCCTTTTTAATTAATTCACCCTTGCAAAACATACGTTCTTGTGATAAAATAAGACAAACATACGTTCTGGAGAGTGAAATATGAGAATAACAGAGACGATGACAGTTCAGGATAAATTAAATATTCTATCAGATGCGGCAAAATACGATGTGGCGTGCACTTCCAGCGGTACTTCACGTCATGGTGACGGAACCGGAATGGGAAATTGTGAGCTGACCGGAATCTGTCATAGCTTTTCGGCGGATGGACGGTGTATCTCGCTGCTGAAGATCTTGTTTACGAATGAGTGTATTTTTGATTGTAAATACTGCATCAATCGCTCCTCAAATGATGTGCCGCGGGCCTCCTTTACTCCGGATGAAGTATGCAGGCTGGTGATGGAGTTTTACCGCAGGAATTACATTGAAGGGCTGTTTTTGAGTTCGGGTGTGATGAAAAGTCCCACTTATACGATGGAACTCATTTACGCGGCACTTTATAAGCTGCGTCACGAATGCAATTTTCAGGGTTACATTCATGTCAAAGCGATTCCGGGGGCTTCGCAGGATCTGATCGCGAAAGTAGGCTTTCTGGCCGATCGGATGAGTGTCAATCTGGAATTGCCGACGGCGGAGAGTCTGAAGCTGCTGGCACCGCATAAGACGCGGAAGAACATTCTGACGCCGATGCGTCTGGTTCAGAATGCAGCCATCCAGAATAAGCAGGAAATTGCCCTTTACCGCAATGCCCCGCGGTTTGTTCCGGCAGGGCAGAGTACCCAGATGATTATCGGGGCGACGCCGGAGAGTGATTACCAGATTCTGAATGTGGCAGAATCACTTTATAAGAAGTTTGATTTGAAGCGGGTGTTCTACTCGGCATTTATCCATGTGAACGAAGATGCCAGCCTGCCGGCGCGTCGGCAGGAAGGGCCGCCGCTTCTACGGGAGCACAGGCTTTATCAGGCTGACTGGCTATTGCGTTATTATGAGTTCGAAGCGCAGGAATTATTATCCGAAGATAATCCTAATTTTAATGTTCTGCTGGATCCGAAATGCAACTGGGCGCTGAAGCATCTTGAATATTTTCCGGTTGAGGTTAACCGGGCTGATTATCATATGCTGCTGCGGGTACCGGGGATCGGATATAAGTCGGCCACCCGGATTGTTAAAGCGCGTAGGCTGGGGGTGTTGAACTTTGCCGATCTGAAGAAGATTGGTGTGGTTTTAAAACGGGCGCTTTATTTTCTGACATGCAGCGGGAAGATGATGTATTCTACCAGAATTGAAGAAGACTACATTACCAGGAATCTGCTAAATGTAAAAGAAAAGCTTCCGGCCGGAGTGGCCGGTATGACTTACAAGCAATTGTCGCTTTTTGACGATGTGAATTTCAGGAAAGAGCAGTTTGTGGTTCATGAAGGCAATAGAGAAGCGCCAATCGAAAGTTTACTGGGGTGATGTGAATGAAAAAGATGCTTATTTGTAATGATAATGTGACCGGAATCTTTTCAGCAATTTATGAGGCCTGGAAAACGGAGCGGGATGAAGATAATGCAGGAATTGTTCTGCGTGGGAATATGGAACAGGAATTGTTCTGTGAATACATTGAAGTGGAAGAGACCGAGAAAAAAGCTCTTGCCGTAGAACATTTAATAAAAAAACATTTGGGGAGTCAGGCGTATCTGGATATCTATCAGGCCGTGCTGGCTCATGACAAAGATAAAGTAAATGCCATTTTCGGAACCATGCTTGCCGCCAGAAAGATTGCTGACAGTACGAAGATCATGAATCATCTGAGCCACAGAAGCGTTGAGAAAGTATTCGAATTGAGTCGTCAGGTTGGCGGTGAAGCACATCAGTTTAAAGGTTTCCTGCGGTTTAAAGAACTGGACAACGGCGTTCTATTTGCACAGATCGAACCGAAGAGTCAGGTGCTCACTTGTATTGCCGGACATTTCAGCGACCGTCTGCCGCTGGAGAATTTTATGATATATGACCGGACCCACAATATGTTTCTGGTGCATCAGGCAAAGAGCCAGTGGGTATTGGTATGGGGTGAACAAATCAATATGGAAAAACTGAATAAAGTATCTCAGGCACAGAAAGAATATGAATGTTTATGGAAAGCGTTCTGCAAAAGCATTTCGATTAAGGAACGGGAGAATGCAAGACTGCAAAAACAGAACCTTCCTCTCAGATATCGTCAAGATATAGTGGAATTTCAACAATAACTTCCAAAGTCTTGTGGTGAAAACTGTCGGATTGCTGATTGACTTTTGTTTCATGGAATGACATAATGTTTTCTAATCTAGTCTATTATATAATGGTGACAGATAACACAATTGGCTAAAGTGAATATCATGATATTTAGGAAGGAGTGTTAGCTATGGAACATAAACGTAAAATCAAGTTATCAGAAACTGGTGACGTAAGAGAATTTGTAGCATCAGCAAGTAAGTGTGACTTTGATATTGATGTATTTTACAACCGTATTACAGTTGATGCGAAATCCTTGCTAGGTGTATTTAGTCTGGATTTATCGAAGAGACTGACGGTTGTATATTCAGGGGTCAATTCTGATTTTGAAAGAACACTGCAGAAATTCTGCGCAGCATAGTGACAGTAAAGAAAGTGCCGGGAAGCCGGTGCTTTTTACGTCGCGGGGAAAGTATGGTATAATAAAAGCACTATGGAAAAACAAACGGTTAAAATTTCAGTGAGAAATCTCGTAGAATTTATTCTCCGGGAAGGTGATATCGACAACCGGTCAGCCAGTGGGCCGGATAAAGAAGCGATGCAGCTAGGGAGCAGAATCCATCGGAAAATTCAGAGACAGATGGGTTCTAATTATCGTGCCGAAGTTTCGCTGGGAATGGTGATTCCCTGCAGTGATTTCAATCTAAAGATTGAAGGAAGGGCTGATGGTATTATCGATGAAGACGATGGTGTTGTTATTGATGAGATAAAAGGGGTACTGCGGGAACTGAAATATATTGAACAACCGGTCGGCGTGCATCTGGCACAGGCGAAATGCTATGCATATATATACGGCGTTCAGGAAGGGTTAGATCAAATGAGTGTGCAGATGACCTACTGTCAGATGGAAACAGAGGAGATTAAACGCTTTCGGGAAATTTATTCAGTGGTCGAATTAGAAGAGTGGTTTTGGGAGCTGTCCGGGAAATATGAAAAATGGGCGGCTTTTCAATTAGAGTGGAAAGATGTACGGGATCAGTCGATCAAGACGGTGGAGTTTCCGTTTGCATACCGGGAAGGTCAGAAAGAGCTGGTAACCTCGGTATATAAGACTATTTTACGTAAGAAGAAATTGTTTATTCAGGCACCGACCGGTGTCGGAAAGACGATGGCGACGGTGTTTCCTGCGGTCAAAGCTGTAGGAGAAGGACTGGGGGAGAAGATCTTCTATCTGACCGCCAAGACGATTACCAGAACGGTTGCCAGTAATGCATTCGAAACTTTGAAGGAGCAGCAGCTGCGTTTAAAAGTAATCGTATTGACCGCCAAAGATAAAATCTGTTTTTGTGATGAAACGGAGTGTAACCCGGACTATTGCCCTTATGCGAAAGGACACTATGACCGGGTGAATGATGCGATCTTTGAGATGATTACTGCCACGGATGATATGAGCCGCGAAGCATTAGAAGTACAGGCTAAGAAGCATCAGGTCTGTCCCCATGAAATGGCTCTTGATGTATCGATGTGGGCAGATGCGGTTATTTGTGATTATAATTATGTGTTTGATCCGGTGGCCAGTCTGAAGCGGTATTTTTACGAAGGGAATAAAGGGGAGTATCTTTTTCTGATCGATGAGGCTCATAATCTGGTGGAGCGCGGGCGGGAGATGTACAGTGCTGCCCTTTATAAAGAAGAGATCTTAAAGATAAAACGGGCGGTTAAGCATGAGGATGCCAGGCTGGCGCGGCGGCTGGAAGAGAGCAATAAGCTGCTGCTGGCTTTGAAGCGGGAGTGTGAGACTTATCAGCTCCATGAAAGTGTTTCGCATATCGCACTGAAACTGATGAATGTGATGGCGGAGTTGGAGCGTTTTCTGGAAGAGTGCCAGAATGCCGAATTGAGAAAGCAGGTATTGGATTTCTATTTTGATGTACGGATGTTCCTCAATATCCATGAGCGCCTGGATGATAATTATGTAATTTATACAGAACTGGAAAGCGACGGACGATTTAAGGTGAAACTTTTCTGCGTCAATCCGGCGGTTAATTTGCAGGAGTGTCTGGATTACGGTAACAGTACGGTATTCTTTTCTGCGACGTTATTGCCGGTTTGGTATTATAAGGCATTGCTGAGCACTGAGGAGGAGAATTACGCGATATATGCAGAGTCTCCCTTTGATGTTCAGAACCGGATCCTGCTGCAGGGCAGTGACGTCAGTACCAAGTATACTCTCCGAAGTCCGGAGATGTATGAGCGTTTTGCAGAGTATATCTGGAAAATGGTACAGGCGAGGCGTGGGAATTATATGGTATTTTTCCCTTCGTATCGTTTTATGGCTGATGTTCATACCTTCTTTGAGGATAAACTGGCGGAAGAAGACGCACATGAAAGAATTGAGTGCATTCTGCAGTCGCAGTACATGAGCGAAGAAGCGCGGGAAATTTTTCTGGAGACGTTCGATGAGGAACGAGATTACAGTCTGGTCGGTTTCTGCGTGATGGGTGGTGTATTTGCGGAGGGGATTGATCTTGCGGAAGATAAGCTGATCGGAGCGGCGATTGTCGGAACCGGACTGCCGCAGGTATGCAATGAGCGGGAGATTCTAAAGCAGCATTTTGATGCGCAGGGAATGACTGGATTTGATTTCGCTTACCTTTATCCGGGTATGAATAAAGTATTGCAGTCGGCCGGAAGGGTAATCCGGACTGATGAGGATCGAGGCGTAATAATGCTTCTGGATGAAAGATTTTTTGGAGCCCGATACCGGGAAGTATTCCCACGGGAGTGGAAAGACGTCAAGCCTTGTAGAATCGGAGATATCGAAAAAAAAATCAAAGACTTTTGGGCTGTAAAGTGACAAAGAAAATGTAATCGCGATTACAAAAGTTGTTGACATTTGTTCATTAAGTTTGTATAATTATTCACAAATCAGGGGGCATGTTTTATGAAGAATGATTTAAAAAAGAAGTACATTCAAGCGGCATTCGAAATTGTTCGGAAAGAAGGTCGAAAGGGCGTTAGCATCCGCCGGCTTGCAAAGGAGTTAAATTGCAATGTTGCCAGTTTATACAGATGCTTTCAGGATTTGGATGAACTGTTGTTGTACGCCGGGTTGAAATATGTCGAAGATTATCTGCATGATTTGCAGCCGTTACTAGATGAACCTGTGGATAATGTGAATATGTTTTTAAATGTCTGGAAGTGTTTTGCAGAGCACTCGTTTAGAAATCCCAAAATGTATAATTCCTTATTTTTTGGAAAATACAGTGAAAAGCTAAGTTATGCAACGGAAGAATATTATACCAGGTTGTTTCCGGGAGAATTGGTGCAGTTTGATGAAGAAGCAAGGGTTATCCTGATGCGCGGGAATTTTGCAACCGGAGATGCGACGACGTCCAGAGTGCTGAACCGATGTGTAGATGACGGCTTGATTCGTGAGGAAGACCGATTGTACATAGATAAATTATGTTTGCAGATTTATAAGGGATATTTGAAAGACTTTATTGATGGCAGAGTTGGACAGGAGGATATAGGGAGAGTAACCGATGAACTGAATAATTATTTTAGCACGATCATATCGAAGTATAAATTATAAATCCTAATAAGACATAAATAAGTGAAGCATATATCTGCAAAGGCGTTGGGTGTGTAATTAGCCAGCGCCTTTGCGCATACAGTGAAACTTTAGTTGAACCAATCCAGGGACTTAGCAGCTCTTATCCCGCCGCCTTTAGAGGCGGGGTATTAGAACTGGTTAGTCATCGGGTAAATACCAAGTAGTCAGGAGTGAGATTATGGAGCAGCAATTATTATCGGTGGAAGATTTAAATGTTACCTTCCGCACATCCAGAGGGAAGGCTAAAGCGATTAACCACCTGAGTTTCCACGTAAACCAGGGCGAGACGCTGGGAATTGTGGGGGAGAGCGGAAGCGGAAAGAGTGTAACATCGCTCAGCATCATGGGTCTTCTGGAGGAGCGGGTCACGACCATCGAGGGAAAAGCGTTATTTGAAGGGGAAGATTTACTTTCGATGCCAGAAAAGCAGAAGCGGAAATATCGGGGAAATCACATGTCGATGATTTTTCAGGAGCCGATGACTTCGCTGAATCCATTACATACCTGCGGCAAGCAGATCATGGAACCGATCTTACTCCATCAGGATCTGAAGAAAAAGGAAGCCGGGGAAAAGGCGATGGAATTACTGCGGCTGACCGGTATTCCGGCGCCGGAACAGCGGTTTAATGAATATCCGCATCAGATGTCAGGCGGGATGCGTCAGCGTATTATGATCGCAATGGCACTGGCCTGTGATCCCAAGCTTCTGATTGCCGATGAGCCGACAACGGCCCTGGATGTTACCATTCAGGCACAGATTCTGGAATTGATGAAAGATCTGAAATCGAAACTTAATATGGGAATTATGATGATTACCCATGACCTTGGAGTTGTATCGGAAATGTGCGACAGAGTCATCGTTATGTATACAGGAAGGGTTGTTGAACAGGGCAGTATCCGTGAAATCATGGATGATCCCAAGCACCCTTATACCGAAGGACTGATCGCAGCTATTCCGCAGATCGGAGAGGCGCAGGAGAAACTTCTGAGTATTAAAGGAATGGTGCCGAGCCTGTATGATATGCCAAAGGGTTGCTGCTTTAATCCGCGATGTCCATATGCTTCTGATAAATGTCGGGAAAAACGGCCCGCACTGGTGGAACTGGAAGGCGGCCGGCAGGTTCGCTGCTTCAAGTATTCAGAGTTTGAGGAAGGTGGTGCGGACAATGGCGGAGAATAATACAGCGCAGAGTCGGGAAAGAGAACCGCTGGTTACGGTGAAGAATCTGAAGAAGTATTTTACCATCAAAGATAACCGCGGCAATAAAGGAAAGTTGAAGGCCGTGGATGATGTGTCATTCACGATCTATAAAGGTGAGACTTTTGGACTGGTAGGGGAAAGCGGATGCGGTAAGAGTACGCTGGGCAGATCGCTTTTGAATCTCTATCCGATTGATTCGGGCAGTATTGATTTTCACGGACATGATGTGACCAATTTAACCCGAAAAGAAAAGAAAGCCTTTTGCTCGAAGAGTCAGCTGGTATTTCAGGATCCATCTGCATGTCTGAACCCAAGGAATAAGATTGGATCAATTCTGGCAGAGCCGTATAAGATCCATTTCGGAAGACAGATGAGCAAGGCAGAGATGAACGAAAAGATTGATAAGCTCCTTAAAGTAGTAGGACTTGATCTGGATTATAAAAACCGCTATCCCCATGAGATGTCAGGGGGGCAGAAGCAGCGAATCGGTATCGCCCGGGCATTGGCGCTGGAACCGGAGTTGATCATCTGTGATGAGCCGGTATCGGCTCTGGATGTATCGATTCAGGCACAGGTTATTAATCTGCTGGTAGAACTGCAGGAACAGATGGATCTGACCTACTTGTTCATTTCGCATGACCTGGGCGTCGTCTATCACATATGTAAGCGGATCGCCGTAATGTATCTGGGGAAAATAGTTGAGTTAGCAGATAAAGAAGAGCTTTATAGCAATACGCTTCATCCATATACCAAGGCGTTAATATCAGCAGCGCCGGCAATTGATGGAAAAGAGCATGAGCGGATTCTTCTTTCGGGTGATGTACCGAATCCATCGAAACCACCCAGAGGATGTAAGTTCCATACAAGATGTCCGCGTGTTATGGATCAATGTAAAAATGATGAGCCACAATTAAAAGAAATTGAAAAAGATCATTTTGTGGCATGTCATTTATATAAATAGTAAATCAAAAGGAGGATTAATTAATGAAAAAGAGAAACAAGTTAATAGCGCTGATCATGTGTGTTGCAATGCTGGGGCTGTCGGCCTGCGGCGGTAATAATGACAGCGGTGACAGCAGCAATGACAGCAGTAGTGATTCGGGTAGTGACAGCAGTGGCGGAGGTACTTTGATCGTAGGTATGGACTCAGACCTTCAGACGCTGGATCCGAGTCAGGGATATGAAGTATATGGCAATATGATCTATTATGCGCTGTATGACAACTTATACAAGACATATGATGGATCTACACCGGTAGAGTGCCTGGCGTCAGGATATGATCTGGATGAATCACAGACGGTATATACATTTACGCTAAAAGAGGATGTAGTGTTCTCGAGCGGAAACAAACTGACCTCGAAAGACGTGGCATTTAGTTTTAACCGTGCAAAGAATTTAAAGAGTAATTCAAGCCATACGGCAGCAGGTGTTGAAAATATCGAGACACCGGATGATTACACTGTTGTAATTACATTGAGCGAGCCGGATGCATCATTTCTGGTTAAACTGGCCAACAATACCTTTGCCGTACTTGACTCAGAAGTAGTAAAAGAGCATGGCGCAACTGATGCAGAGGATGCGGCAACTGCCGATACCGCTCAGGAATGGCTGAACCAGAATTCAGCGGGCTCCGGTGCATACGTACTGGAAAGCTGGACACAGAATGTAGAAGTAGTAATGAACCGTAACGAAAGTTACTGGGGTGAAGTGAATAACGACAAAGTAATCTGCAAAGAAATGCCGGATGTAAATACCCAGATTCAGAACCTGATTCAGGGTGACATCGATATCGCATTAGGCATCGGTTCTGATAATGCGTCACAGCTGGAAGGTCAGGATGGAGTAGAACTGAGCTATACAACCGGAACGACTATTACATTTTTATTGATGAATCAGGATCCGGATATCGGCGGACCGATGTCAGATCCGAAAGTTCAGCAGGCAGTGCGCTATGCGATCAATTATGAAGAATTGCTTGAAATCTGCGGCGAATCAACAGTGCTGCCGCTGAATATCGTACCGGATGGATTCCCCGGAGCTTTACAGCAGGATGAGAATTACACAGATCTTGATAAAGCGAAAGAATTGTTGAAAGAAGCTGGATATGAAGATGGTTTCGAAGTGGAATTTACAGTAGCGAACTTTGACACGGAAGGTATGTCATGGACAACGTTGGGTCAGAAGATCAAAGATGATCTAAGTAAGATTGGCATCGAGTGCAAGATTACTACAAGTGAAATCAGCGTTGTTATCGATTCTTACCGTGATGGAAAAGAACAATTCTTACTGATGCACTGGCATCCGGATTATCCGGACATCAACAATCAGCTGGCATTTCTGCCGGGTGAAACGGTTGGTCTGAGAGCAAATTGGGAAACATCATCCAATGACAGAATTGATGAACTGAAAAGCATCATTATGACGGAAGCAGATGAGACAAAACGTTCCGAAGCATCGGAAGAACTGCAGCAGGTATTGAGTGAGGATATGCCATATGCATTCCTGGCACAGCATGCGAAGGTATTAGGATATAGATCTAATCTGGAAAATGTACACTATTATGAAGTACAGAAAATCAATTTCCAGGACATTGTTATAAACTAAAGGAAATCTAACAGAGGGAGGCGAAAGGTAAGGTGGTAAAATATATAATAAGGCGTTTGATCTTCGTGGTGTTCTTGCTGATCGGAGTGAGCCTTCTGGTATTTTTAATCTCGAATCTGGTACCAAGTGACCCGGTAGCTGCTAACATGAGCCCTACTGCTATGAGCGATCCGGAAGCGGTCGCGGTATATAAGGCGAAGTGGGGGCTGGATAAACCGTTATATCAACAGTATTTTGTATATCTTTCTAATTTGCTGAAAGGAGACCTGGGAACTTCTATCCGTACAGGAAACCCTGTACTTGAGGATCTGAAGCAGTTTTTCCCGGCAACGCTGGAACTGTCCATCTTTGCGATGATCATAGCGATTGTGCTGGGGGTGCTGTTCGGGGTCATATCGGCCACCCACAGGGATAAGCCGCTGGATTATATTTTTAGGACCATATCCATCGGCGGAGTGTCGGTCCCGAACTTCTGGTTTGCACTGTTAATGCTATTTTTGTGCTATTCAAAACTGGGAATATTTCCTGGCGGCGGCAGACTGGGTTCCCGATCCACATCACCGAGTGGCGGAAGCGGTCTCTATGTACTTGACGGGATATTGAGCGGTAATTGGGGATTGGCTTCAGAAGCCTTCTCACATCTTTTGCTTCCTGCGTTAGTGCTTGGATTTTTCACGATGGGTCTTATTGCAAGACAGACCCGTTCCAACTTATTGGAAGTAACTTCAATGGATTATGTGCGTACCGCGAAAGCCAAGGGGCTTCCGGGTGGAAAGGTTATTACCAGGCATGCGCTCGGCAATGCTCTGATTCCAGTAATCACCGTTATGGGGATGGGATTCTGTAACCTGCTGGGCGGCATGGTATTCGTAGAAAAGATATTTTCATGGCCCGGTATTGGCCAATACGCATATCTATCGGCAACAACGCTGGATTTCCCTGCAATCTGCGGAGTGTCACTGCTGATTGCCGTAATATATGTGGTGATGAATTTATTCATTGATATTCTATATGGTATCATTGATCCGAGAGTGAGGTACAGCTGATGAAGACAAAAATACATATGCCTAAAATACTAAAACAGAAGAACTTTTTGTTTAAGTTAGGATTATGCATCTGCCTCGCATGGATATTTATCGCAATATTTTCACCGTTAATTATGCCGCAGGATCCTTATGCGCAGGATATGGCTGCCCGTTTTCAGGGACCAGGCACAGCGCACTGGTTCGGAACCGATGAACTGGGGAGGGACGTATTCTCAAGAGTCCTGCTCGGAAGCCGGGTATCAATTTCTGCCGGTTTAATAACCGTATGTATCACTGTAGTGGTAGGTCTGTTCTACGGTGGTATTGCGGGGTATATTGGTGGTGTGATCGACGATATCATGATGCGACTTGCCGAGCTGGTATCGTCATTTCCGCCATTGATTCTGGCTATGGTTATCGCTTCTGCACTTGGACCGAGTATCTTCAACTCGGTATTCGCGATGACGATCATCTGGTGGCCGAACTACGCACGATTGATGCGAAGCATGGTAATCACCCTGAAGGAAAATGAATACATAACTGCATCACGAACATTAGGTGCAAGTCATGTCCGAATATTATTTCGGGAAATTCTACCGAACAGCATCGGACCGTTGCTGGTCATGGCGACTCTGGATATCGGTAATGCAATCCTGACGTTTGCCGGATTAAGTTTCCTCGGGCTTGGTACACAACCGCCGACTCCGGAATGGGGTTCGATGGTGTCTGATGGGGTTAGCAATATGAACTATTGGTGGATATCTACATTCCCGGGATTGGCGATATTCTCGATGTCAATTGGGGCGAACTTCGTAGGGGATGGATTACGTGACTATATGGATCCTAAGCTTTTGAAGGATTGAGTTGGATTTGATTGATGTGTTTGACGGACGCAGCAACGGGGACTGCCGCACAAACAAAATGGCCTTATACTCCTATGCCTTGCTTGTGTCCGGATGGTAAATGACAGGCAGGGCGTTTAGTCTGTGTATCTAAGCATTAAGCCCACCAATATTCAGGAACCGGTCACATTCGCTCCGAAGTCTGATGACTTCGAAGCTCAGGTGCCCTTGGCATCGGTGCCGGAAGCACCTCTGCCATCCTAAATATTGGTGGGCTTAATACTAAGATACAAAACGACACACTAGAATGCCCGTCATTTACCATCCGGACACAGGCAAGGCATAGAAAGCGTGAGGCCATTTTGTTTGTACGGCAGTCCCCGTTGCCACTGTTCTTCAGGCCAATCAGTCAAACTATAAAACAGGCACTATTTCAAATAACAACTTTCCTGGCAGAATATTAACAGTTTAAGCAAGATATAGGCAAGTCTCAATCATTTCAGAATGTTATGGGGGAACAGACCAGCGAAAAAGGGAAGCGGGATATCTCTAAGTGAACAATCAGCATGCGTCCTTAGCGATGACGAGATCCACTGCTTACGCAGACCTAGGGTGCGAAGGCTCTCCTGAGCATCCTTGGCCGGAGTTAGCAGTTAGCTCGGCAGCGCGTTGCATGCGTTCGCGTGAGATATCCCGCTTCCCTTTTTCGCGACCCTAAAAATAATTCAAAAACTCCTCGATGGCCTTAGTGATGGGGACATGTTCGTTATATGCAAGTACCAGTTCGCGTTCTGGAAGTTCTTCTTCAGTTTCGACGATGAAGAGATCCTGATCCTGAGCCTTGAGGCAGTAGTCGGGGATGAATGCGATTCCCAGGCCGATGCGGGCCAGATCGATCAGTAAGTCGTTGCTGCTGAGCTCTATTTCAGGGACCAGATCCAGCTGATGCTGTTGGAACTGGCTGTGTAGGAATTCACTGGTGGTGCTTTGCTTGGTAAGCATCAGCAGCGGGTATTCTAATAGTTTCTGGTAAGATAATTTTTGTCCTTTTAGTTCGGCGAAGGCTTCATTGGCAATGAAGACGTCTTTGAAACGTTCGATTTTTTTGACACAGCTTAAATTCCGCAAGTGTGAGTTGGGGAAGTTGGTTACGATGATGTCAACGTGTCCCGATTCCATTAAATCGACGCATCCGATTGAGGTCGCATTGGTGACCTTGATATGGATGTGCGGAAAGGCCTTGTGGAATTTTTCAAGATATGGTACCAGAAAGTAGCGGCAGACGGTGTCGCTTGCACCGATACGGATCTGGCCGCCGGTAGCGGAGGCTTCCATAATCTGAGCTTCGCCGCGTTTGATTAAGTTCAATGCCGGTTCGATATGACGCAGCAGGATTTCGCCCTCTGGAGTCAGCTGTACTTTTTTAGTGCTGCGGACGAACAGAGTTTGTTCAAGCTTTTTCTCCAGGGATTTGATTGACTGGCTGACGGCTGACTGAGAGATGAACAGCTGCTTGGAAGCTTCTGAAAAGCTCAGCGTGGCAGCCACATGATAGAATACTTTATATAATTCGTAATTAATGTCCATTATTAGCTCTCCTTATAAAAACTACTTTTTATTATAACTTGTAATTGTAAGAAATACAAGTTGAATTGACATAGAATCATACGGCAGTTTGTGGTAAAATAAGCCATAGTGGAGTAAAAACAGGAAAAGAAAGGTAATAATATGAAAGTATATCGACAGGTCTTAAGTTTTGCAGTTGTGATTGCAGGTATTTTTATTCTTTTGATTACCAGTGTTGAGATAGCAGCATATGGTGGCTTTTCGTATTATGAAAAGGAGTATGAAAAATATAATGTTACAGAAGCATTGGATATGGAAATGGACGATGTCATGTATGTGACGGAAGAGATGATGGCTTATCTTAGGGGAAACAGGGACGAGCTCAGTGTAATCACAACGGTGGAAGGTGTAGAGCAGGACTTTTTTAATGAACAGGATCGGCTTCATATGTATGATGTGCAGCGGCTGTTTATCGGGGGGATCAACCTGCGCTATGCGGCGCTGATGATTCTGGCGGTGTGTCTGGTGCTGCTGGTACGAACCAGGGAAAAGTGGGGGAAGGTCTTGTGCCGGGCTTATTGGATTGGTCTGGGGGGATTTATTGCGGTGCTGGGAATACTGGCATATTTGTTTTCGCAGAATTTCAATAAGTATTTCACTATTTTTCATCAGATTTTCTTTTCTAATGATCTGTGGATCTTTGATCCGGCGGAGGATTATATGATTCGGATGCTGCCGGAAGGATTTTTCTATGACATGGCGTCACGGATTGTTCTTGCTTTTGCAGTCAGTTTGATTGTTGTGTTCATAATTAGTATCGCAGCATATCGGTTTATAATAAGAAGAGATAATAAATAAATTTAAATATATTAATTATCCTTATTAAACACGGTGTGATACACTATAATAAATTGAGTTGCTAATAGTCAAAACGATTATTGAAACGGAGGATATTATGGGTAATGTAAAACGCGTATTCGTAGAAAAGAAACCAGAATTTGCCGTGCAGGCGAAAGAGCTTCTGCAGGAAGCCAAAAGTTATCTGGGTATCGGACAGCTCTCTAAGGTAAGAGTGTTGATCCGCTATGATGTTGAGAACCTTTCGGATGCGACTTTTGAAACAGCATGCAACGGTGTGTTTGCGGAACCGCCGGTAGATATATTATATAAAGATGAATTTCCCTATCAGGAAAAGGATCGCGTGTTTTCAGTAGAGTACCTGCCGGGGCAGTTTGATCAGCGGGCCGATTCGGCGGTTCAGTGTGTACAGTTTATTAAAGAAGATGAGGAGCCGGTGATCAGAACAGCGGTGACTTATGTGCTGGAAGGTGCGCTGTCGGATACTGAATTCGAAGCGGTAAAAGCACATTGCATCAATCCGGTGGATTCCAGAGAAACAGGAATGGAGAAACCAGAGACACTGGTAGTGAAATTTGAAGAGCCAGAGGATGTTCGAATCTTAGAAGGGCTTAAAGAAATGCCGCAGAGTGAGCTAAAGGAATTATACGATTCTTTGGGACTGGCGATGACATTTAAGGATTTTCTGCACATTCAGGTCTATTTTAAGAATGAAGAAGGGCGGGATCCTTCTATGACCGAGATCAGGGTGCTGGATACCTACTGGTCGGATCATTGCCGCCATACGACCTTTTCTACCGAACTGAAACAGGTTAGCTTTGGGGAAGGTGCATACCGCAAGCCAATGGAAGAGACTTACCGGCAGTATCTGGAGGATCACAGTGAGATTTTTAAAGGACGCGAAGATAAATTTGTGTGTCTGATGGACCTGGCTCTGATGGCGATGCGTAAGCTTAAAAAAGAGGGCAAGCTTGAAGATCAGGAAGAGTCGGAAGAAATCAATGCATGCAGCATTGTGGTACCGGTAGAAGTAGATGGTGTGGAGGAAGAGTGGCTGGTGAACTTCAAAAATGAAACTCACAATCATCCGACTGAGATTGAGCCGTTTGGCGGGGCAGCTACCTGCCTTGGTGGTGCGATTCGTGACCCGCTGTCGGGACGGACTTATGTATATCAGGCGATGCGTGTGACTGGTGCGGCCGATCCGACGGTACCGGTATCGGAGACTATGAAAGGGAAACTCCCGCAGAAGAAGCTGGTGACTGAGGCAGCTCATGGTTATAGTTCTTATGGCAATCAGATTGGACTGGCAACCGGAGCGGTAAAAGAAATCTATCACCCGAATTATGTCGCCAAGCGGATGGAAATCGGTGCTGTATTAGGGGCAGCGCCACGGCGGGCGGTGATCAGAGAGACCTCTGATCCGGATGATGTAATCATCTTGCTCGGTGGGCGAACCGGACGCGATGGATGCGGTGGTGCAACCGGTTCTTCTAAGGTGCATACCGAGGAGTCGATTGAGACCTGCGGTGCGGAAGTGCAGAAAGGGAATCCACCGACGGAACGAAAGATTCAGAGACTGTTTCGCAGAGAAGAAGTTAGTAAGCTGATTAAAAAATGTAATGATTTTGGCGCCGGCGGTGTATCGGTGGCAATCGGAGAACTGGCAGACGGGCTTAGGGTTGATTTAGATAAAGTTCCGAAAAAATATGCGGGGTTGGACGGTACCGAGATTGCGATTTCCGAATCACAGGAACGGATGGCAGTAGTAGTTGATCCGAAGGATGCAGCCCAATTTCTGGCTTATGCCAAAGAGGAAAATCTGGAAGCAGTCGAAGTGGCCGTTGTTACTGCCGAACCGAGGTTGGTATTGGCTTGGCGCGGCAAGAATATCGTTGATCTGTCAAGGGCATTTCTGGATACCAACGGGGCGCATCAGGAAACCGATGTATTTGTAGAAATTCCGGACAGCAGTGAAAATCTGTTTGGTAAAATCAAAGTTGACGATGTAAAACAGCAATGGATGGCAGCCCTGCGTGATTTGAATGTGTGCTCACAGAAAGGACTGATTGAACGGTTTGACGGTTCAATTGGAGCTGCGTCGGTATATATGCCCCACGGAGGTCAGTATCAAATGACCGAGACTCAAAGTATGGTTGCCAAGCTTCCGGTTATGACCGGGAAATGCGACACGGTGAGTATGATGAGCTATGGTTTTGATCCCTATTTATCATCCTGGAGTCCGTATCATGGAGCGGTCTATGCAGTTGTGGAATCGGTAGCTAAGATTGTCGCATCCGGTGGAGAGTATCATAAGATTCGCTTTACCTTCCAGGAGTATTTCCGGCGGATGTCGGCCGAACCGTCCAGATGGAGTCAGCCTTTTGCAGCATTGCTGGGTGCTTATAACGCTCAGATTGGTTTAGGACTTCCCTCCATCGGCGGGAAGGACAGTATGTCAGGAACCTTTCAGGATATTGATGTACCGCCGACACTGGTGTCGTTTGCAGTTGATATCGCCAAGGTGCAGGATATTATTACACCAGAATTGAAAGCGGCAGGAAATAAGCTGGTATGGATTCGGATTGAAAAGGATGAATATGATTTGCCGGTGTATGAACAGGTCAGGGATCAATATGGAAAGCTGACGGCAGATATCAGAAGCGGTAAAGTGGTTTCGGCATATGCGCTTGACCGGCATGGAATTGCTCCGGCGGTGAGTAAGATGGCGTTCGGCAATCGGCTGGGCGTGAAGATAGAGCATAATGTGGATCAGTGTGAGCTGTTTGCTCCGCTGTTTGGAGACATTATTGCAGAAGTGCCGGCTGAGTGTATCAGCCAGCTTTCGGGGACGTATACTGTAATTGGTGAGGTAATAGCAGAGCCGAAATTTACTTATGATAATACGGAGATTTCTCTTGATGAAGCGATACAGGCGTGGACCGGTACGCTGGAGAGCGTCTTCCCGACCGGCTCGGGTGATAGCGGCAGGGCGTGTGCGGCGGCAGCACCAGAAGTCTATCATGCATCGGCAGTGCACGTATGCAGTCAGAAGATCGGAACACCGACAGTATTTATACCGGTATTCCCAGGAACTAACTGTGAGTATGACAGTGCCAGGGCGTTCGAAAGGGCAGGAGCCAGAGTGATCACCAAGGTATTTAAGAACATGGATGCAGCAGATATCAGAGATTCGGTTGCTGAATTTGAAACGGCGATTTCTGCTGCTCAGATGATCATGTTCCCCGGCGGTTTCAGTGCCGGAGATGAACCGGATGGCTCAGCGAAATTCTTTGCAACAGCATTCCAAAATGCGAAACTCAAAGAAGCAGTAGAAAAATTATTGAATGAAAGAGACGGTCTGGTATTAGGAATCTGCAACGGCTTCCAGACGCTGGTGAAACTGGGATTGCTCCCTTATGGCAAAATCGTGGGACAGCAGGAGGATTCTCCGACGCTCACTTACAACACCATCGGCCGT
>Ga0153946_1000345_pt1 | contig 20009 bp, 25 predicted proteins | sample TSNJ030MetaG_FD_104751 | JGI IMG/M metagenome (GOLD analysis project Ga0153946, IMG submission 104751) | Attine ant fungus gardens microbial communities from New Jersey, USA - TSNJ030 MetaG | ecosystem: Host-associated > Fungi > Mycelium > Unclassified | place: USA: New Jersey, Wharton State... | reverse complement strand
TGCTGAGACATTTGCCGATGCTGCTAGGGAGGCATAATACTGGTCGTAATCTATTGGAAAAAGGGATGTGGGTAAGGAAAGTGCAGGAAGCAAAAAAAAAAAAAACAACGTACAATCGGCGTTATCCTGTCCTACTTTCACCTTCTCGTCATGTCCAGTTATATTCACTCCGACAGCCGAGGCCACTGATGCCACCACTCCCATTCGCGATGACGACGCACCGCCAACAACTCCCAATCCCCTCAAAATCTCATCATTCCCTCCTCCACTGGTACCTGCTCCACCCGCTGCGGCGGCAGCAGCGATGGCAGCAGCCTCTGCTCTCCTGGTCTCTTCAACCCCAAGAGCCGTCAAATCGCCCGTGATTGTACTCTTCAAATGCCAAGCTGGTAATGCATTCTGTTGTCTTTTCAGTTCTGCCTCTGCAGCACGTTCTTGTCGACGCGTAGATTCATCTTTGTCCATCACCATCATGATACCTATACCTTCATCTTGTTGAGTGGAGTTGGAGGAGGCACCAGCAATTTTGAGGCCACCCTGGGCGGTGGAAGATGTTCCGTTTGAAAGTTTTTTAGCGTCGGGATCGGTGAAGTGGGTTTTGACCCATGTTGCTACATCGAAACTTGATGCATGTTATGGATCAGTTAGGGGAACAGTGAAGTGGGAACATACGCAGGTAAAACCATGGCTTCACTTTTCTGCAACCCTTCTCGGATGAACCGCATCTGATGATTGAATCTCTGCATCCGATCCTTACTCCCTTGCACACTCTCTGCATTCTCATTATCTACCACCTCTGCATGACAGATCTCGCATACCATTATACCCCTTGCGAAATCCATCAACTTGTCAACATCGAGAGGAGAGTAGGACTGTTTGCATAATGTACAAACGTATCCTTTATTGTCTAATTCCTGTGTGCACAAAGGAGACTGAGATCAAGTACCAAAATGCGACTGACGGAGGACGTACATTGCGCAATGAAGAATCAATGATATGCCGCATCTTTGCAATTCTCCATTTCACAACGTTACAAAAATGCTGATAGTCGATGTAGTAGTATTGTTTTCCGACAGACCGCTGTGCACCTTCTTTCAGCTCGTTTTGTCTATACCTGCAAACACGTTATCTGCAACATTGGATGTCAAGAGTAGAAGGGCTGATGTTACGCACACTTGAACAAGACGATGGCTGCTGAGCAAAGCGATGACTTTGTTCAGCTCTTTCGGTTGGAGACCCATCCTTCCCGCTAGATCATCGTCTTTCAAGCTATAGAACCACACGAAACGCAGAGAAAGAAGATGTTGTCATACGTCCACGCATGGTCGAGAAAGTCGAAAAATGGGAATGGTGACACGGTGACAATTCAAGTCGAGTAGGATAGAAAGAAAAGTATGTGTCAATACGAACAGAACTTCAAAACAACAGAGACAAGACATTCAAAAAAAGAACTAGAAGCATACTTACACCGGATGCCGGGCGAGCTGATCCAAGATAATGGTATATTTGGGCTCATAAAACGCTCTAGAAACATACTGCACGAGCAGGCGTAGCGTTTCTTGATCCTCTTTTGTCGCCATGTTCCCATCCACAAACGAAGCCCCAGCAGGCCTTCAAGAGCTGCAACCACGGCCTATCAAGCGTTGCAGATTTTTTGTTGTTCCCTGCTCAGAAAATGGTGTGGCAACGGTCCGTTATTGTCGTCTAAGGAAGTGATTGGTGAGGATTCCCGAACTCATGATCATCTCATAATTACGTAATTTGATGTTTTGACAATTAATGCAACAAAAAAATACAGCGTGCTAATCAATAAGGTACTTGCGTTGAAAGTACGCGCGCAAATGGAGAATCTGCCATACGCCCAGCGCAGCTAGCGAGAAGATCGAGAACAATGCAAAATTCTGTACTCGTACATTCGTAGAGGCTGATAGAAATTGTCAATTTCTGGATAAAATTGAGCAGACAACGTACTGTTCGTAGACGTAAAACGTTCTTCTCGTTTCTCGAGGTATTTCATCTCGTCTAAAATCTCTTTGACTATGCCTTCTAGTTTACGCATCTCCGTCTCTAAGCCTGATAAAGATTCCTGGTTTGCAATGGCGCTTTTATCCCATAAGCATTGCACATTGAAAGGAAGACGGGAAAAACGCACTTGTAGTCAACAGCATCCGCACCAATATCCACATCCAAATCAACTACACTCGCCAGTTTGGAGGCTTGTTGATGCGGCACAGCTTCTCAAACTTGAGCAAAAAGAAAAGTGCACCGAACCAGTACGCACTGCCTACAATATAATTCTTCAAACAAACCCCAACCTCGCCCTCTCCGTGCGTGGTAATGGCCAGTCTCGACTCGCCCTTGATATCCTTCTTACTCAGATATACATTCCTGTGCGGCGATGAGTCCACGATCTCAATATCCACCCTTTGGTTTTCATTCAACCCGACATTTGCAGTCACAATAACCAACGTATTTGGATGCGCTGCATTCCATATACATTTTGCCGGTGGAAAGCGGAAAGCCTGGAGAGAGAATTTGATGGCCAATGACGGCTGGGGCAGAATGAAGAGAAAAGACAGGAAGAGAAGTAGCAGTGGGGACGAGCCGTACATGGTGAATTGATGTTACGTGGCAATTGCAGCAGTTTACTCGAGGCGCCGGCGAGTCGAATTTTTCCAAGAGCTGAATTTGATGGCTCGGTGTGGCTTTACATGTTTGCTCCTGTATACTGCGCCTAATTATAAACGGGCGTACGATCGCAGGTAGGCTACAACCCTCTTAATGGTCGCCAAACCACCGCCCCTGCCCACAGCCAGGATCCTTGATGCAGCTTGCAGGATGGGCGATGAAGCCTGCAGGATGGGCGACGCAGCTTCCATCTGTCAGTTGCCAAAATGGCTGGTGTACTACAGGCTGGAAAAAGAAATTCTCAAACAGGAGACTCTGATCCACTATACCATCAAACCCCTTATCCATTCCGCCTGTTTCCTTCCCCCTATCTCCCCATGGTCTAACTAATACTGCTTAGGACACCCTCCACAATAGAGGCTGGTTGTCATACCAGCAGTCTCTCCAAGGGGTATAAGTCGGATATATAGGCTAGAAGACCCTGCCCACAACATTTGTATAGCACACTTGATGGCCTCATGTGATGTGGAGCCCCCCCTGATATATCAACAGCACTGCTTTGCACAGACTCTCTAGGGATGCGACTCTCTACACTTAGGCACTCATGATGGAATCAGTGTCTGATCAACGAATAGTGCTGCCTCCTACAGAGCATGATGTGAGAGGACTGATCCCCCAGATAATTAGAGTCACTATGTTTCTGTAGCAGCCACTCTAGCCTTTCTTTTGCATCTAATTTTCAACACCGTTCCAAGCCAATAAATCACTCAGCTGAGATTTAATCAAGCGTCACACTAAAAATAAGTTTCGTCTCCTGATGATCAGTGTTTCATTTTTATGATGGTAGATAGTGATAACGAGACACGTTTCCTGCTCCCCTCCTATATACCTAAACTCAGCACGCCTTAATGGACAGATTACAGATATTCCACTGTCACACCACTCACTGTTTCATATGTTCGGAATGACTGACCGTGTGGGTCACTGGGAGACTAGTCCATGTCAAAATCACACGCCCATCCAAGTCGATACTGGACTCGGAGCTGCCGCAGTTCGTCCAGAATACGCTTCGGTCCACTGCAGCACTCAAAGTGCACCTGCAGTCCGCCGGCCCTCTGACGAACAGTCTTACATCGTCGTGCCACAAAGTCAGGCACTGTACGTACGTCGCACGATGCCTCAAATTCATCATCCACATTTTCTCCAAACTCTACAAACGCCAGGGTGACCTTTGACAGTGCAGGAAGAAGGACATTAACTGACCCACGTCGCTGGTGAAGTAGTGGGAAAACGACGGTTGTAGTGTATCCGGTCATCTCCTGCAAATGTTCTACTCTGTCCAACCCCGCCAGAAACTGCACCAGTTCGTCTCTCCATAGTTGTATTATATCTTTCACCTTGAACAGCGACAGGTTCAGCGTGTCGAACCCGCCCTTGTCGTCATACACCATTTGCAACGCCCGTGTCAGTATGCTAAATATCTCGACCACAAGTCTCTGTTTCTCTTCGTTCTGAGAACCGACCAATGCAAATGCTAGATCCAGATTCACAACGCATTCACCCTCATCCTCTTCCGCCATACTGCCTTCATTGACCTTGATTATCAGCCCAACCACAGAAGGATGAACAAGCAGACTTCGTCGTTTCTCACTGCTTTTCATCATCTCCCTTGGCGTCTTCAAGATCCCTTCCATGTGTTCACTCCGTCTCCTCCTCTCTCTCATCCAATCGCCCAGTGTCACCGCTGCATTCACATTATTCGCTCTATTACACCCCATCATCAACTTACACTCTCCCGGTACCGCTAATTTCTCCAAAAACCTACAGCATTCCATCAGTGCCCCCCTCAACTCGACATATTCTAGTTTCTTGAGAATGACGTTGATTGGTGATTGCGATGTTTCTGTTGAAATTTCCGGTGAGAACACGGAACGAAGGACGAGGGTGAGGGGAGTCTGGCGAACGATGGAGAGCCAAGAGCAGATGCTCATCTGGTATGTGTCTTCGAGATCAGTGATCTGGAGCGTGGTCACGGAGGACAAGTAAGGGAGCGGCGAGAGGATGCACAGGGAGACCATGAATAATGAAAGATATTCCAATTTCGGTGCTTTACCTCTAAACATCCTTTCCGACAATTTCATCGAACCGCCATCGGACCTTTCTCCTCCGAAAGAACTTCCTCCTTGGCTACCGATTAATATATCACTTCCAGGAGTCATAATCCTCCTAATCAAACTCTTCACTGCTAGACTCTCCAGTGCCGGTGCTTCCTCTCCCATTAAAATATCTATAAACCGCCTCCACTCTTCCTTCGTTTCAATCGTCAAATGCAACTTCCTTATCCTCTTCAAGTCGTTCAGTACTATCCCCAATGTGCTCACCCTACCGCCATCCCAATTTATACCGGGAAGCCGTGTAACAGTTGTTGAACTTGAACCGAGTCCGACGACGTCCATCGTACACTCTCCACTTCTTTTCAAATTCTCCATTATCCACTTTGGTCCTTGTCGGAGGTCAAGTGTGCGCGCCCATAGTAACGGTTCGTCTAAAGCTACGCAACGCCAGAAATGACACACTTGGGAGACTTTGCGTGGGGACCTTGTATCGACTGTGATCACTCCCCGTGGGTATCCTGCTGCTCTTAGCGATCCCGATGATGTTGGCGATGAAGAAGAAGGAGAGATGAGCAGTAAGAAGATGGCACTCAACAGTTCTTGTGGTAACCTATTTACAAATACTTTATGGGGATTCATGTTGTGTTCTCTTTTTGCGAGTACTTGTGGTGATGGTGGTATGAGAAAAGCTTTGTTGAGATGAGATGTGGTTTGTGAGGATTGCGGGTTTAGTTTCGGCCCATAGATCAAAGAAGGGATCGGTGATGATGAAAGTGGAGACACTAAAGTTGTTGATACAGGTGGGGAAACCAAGCGAGGCATAGCAGCGGGACAATTTAATGCCACGGAAGACGTTGAGGTAACATGTACATCAGTAGATGTCGACGCTGCAAAAGTAGGAAGAGTCGACACCCGGATTTTCTCTCTCGGCTGCGCAGAGATAGCTGTTGAAGGCTGGGACATCGCCATCCTTTCAATACCTCGTCTTGTAGCCCACAATGAAGAACGTAATGTGTCTGTCGTATCTGTTGTATTCACTCCGTCTTTTACCTCATCATATAAACTCGGATCACTAGATGGCGGGTTATGCCTTCTCCATGACATTGCCTCTACCGTCATGGGTGATGGAGACGTAGGCTGTATATCAGGTCGTGTGGGTGTCGGCAGTGATAGTGATAGTACACCAGGTAATGGTCTGATAGGTACAGGAGCGATAGCAATAGCAGTAGATGGTGTAGAGTTTTGGCCTGGAATAGCAGGTAAAGGTCTGTAGCTTGAAGCTCGTCCTGTTGAAGGGACCGAAGACTGCGAATCCAAATCCTCATCTGGATTGAGATAAGCATGCCTCGATCTCGCCATCACTACAGGAGATAATCGCCGTTTCACAGTTAGCTGTTAAAAACAAGGAGAAATGGCACTAATCTGACGTCGCCCGATTAAATGAAGTGGAATTGATTGGATCTCCCGCAATCTTCTTATCTCTTCACAAAACTTAACAATACAAAGAATCAGACGCTCAAACTGACAGCACCATAATGGACACATGCGGAGTTGTCAGACAAAAGTCGATAAGATTAGAATAAATACAGTGATGTACAACCATGAACAAATCAACGCAAAAGGAAAGCAAAGGGAAACAGAACAACGCAAAGGATGTCATGTTCATCTGGTTCCCACCGATGAGAATTCTGGATGGAGATAAGTCCGAATGAATTGCAAAAGAGTAGAATTATAGGTACGTACTGGTGACTGATTTCGTACCCTCAGAAATAGCGTGCTTGGACAGTTCACCAGGAAGGATCAGACGTACAGACGTCTGGATCTCACGTGAAGAAATCGTAGATTTCTTAGAGTATGACGCAAGTTCTGACAAGAATGAATGGGGAAGTCATTCAGAGATGATGAAGAACATACTGGAAGCTTCGGTGGCAATACGTTCGAAAATATCGTTGACAAAGCTGTTAAGGATAGCCATCGCCTTATTGGAGATACCAGTATCGGGGTGCACCTGCTTGAGCACTGCGGAACGTGATTAGCATACTTTCCTGTCTTATAACAGGAGCACTCACCCTTGTAGATGTAAGAAGAGTAGGTCTCCTTGCGAACCTTCTTGCGCTTCTTCTTGTCACCCTCAGCACCAGAGGCAGCGGCTTTCGAAGTCTTCTTCGCAGCCTTGCTTGCCTCAGAGGACTTGGCGGGGGCCTTGGAAGCAGTAGTCGCGGGAGCTTTGCCGGCAGTGGAAGCGGGTTTTGGGGGCATTCCGAATGTCAAAGTTAGATGAATGTGCAAGAACGCAAGCCGAGTACATAAATACAGACGCGTCAATTTGTCTGTATTTGCACAAGACTCAAGCTGTTGATTGGAACGCGTGATACGCACGTGAGTGGGCAGCACGGCGTGATCTACACAAATACAGATAAATACCGTTGTACCCAGCGCCTGCGCGACCGAGCGCTACAATCACATTCCATGTCTGGTAAAGGAAAATCTGGAAAATCTGCTGGTGGCAAGGCGAACTCTGAGTCAAAAGCCCAGTCGCGATCTTCAAAGGCGGGTCTCCAATTCCCTGTCGGTCGTGTCCACCGTCTGTTGAAAAGGGGAAACTATGCGCAGCGTGTGGGTGCTGGGGCACCAGGTTAGTTATACTCCTCTAAACGACCGTAAAACTAACGCTGAGACATAATGCAGTGTACCTCGCTGCTGTGCTTGAATACCTTGCTGCCGAGATCCTCGAGCTTGCCGGTAATGCTGCTCGAGATAACAAAAAACAGCGTATCGTGCCTCGCCACCTCCAACTTGCTATCCGAAATGACGAAGAGTGCGTTTCTGGGCCGTCCTGGAATTTAGGCAGACTGTTGATTGTATTTTTCTCCAGGCTCAACAAACTTCTTGGTGATGTTATAATCTCACAGGGTGGCGTAGTCCCCTACATTTCCCCCGTACGGTTTTCGTCTGTTATATCTGAATGGGATTCTGACTTGTCTTGTTCATAGGAACTTTTACCCCAAAAATCTACCAAAGGCAAGAAGGACGAGGGTGTCAGCCAGGAGTTGTAGACCGTTTTATGTCGCTTGTCAAACTGTATTTGTATAATGATTTTTTTCATTGAAATCAACATACGTGGGAAATACATGCCTATTCACGTGTGATGCCTTTGTGGACACGTCGGTACGCAGGTCGAACTTTGTCCTCTCCTGTTTGGGAGGCTCGCAGCATTTGATCATGGCAAAAGATACAAAAAGCAATTCAAATGCACACCAACGAGCAACTTCGGAGCCTCCAGATAGACCAACAGGCCCTCTTTCAGTTCCTGTCTCTTCAGCCGACCGCGACGTTGTCAAGGTCAATAATTCCAATGTTACGGAATTGAAAAACGCTTGTGATGATGCTGTCAAACGTGTGCGTTGCTTGATTCTGTTCACAAGAAACTCCCTTACTCGAGGCGGTTCCATCTAAAGTACCTTTCCCGGCCGGACTTGTTCAAGCAAATTCATCTCCATACCGACGTCAGACTCGGTTTAGGCTGGCTATCTGTCTTTATAGCTGGTGGTACAGCACTCTACGGATACAAAGTCGATTTTGAGAAATCGAAACCTGTGCTCTGGTTCGGTGTCATCATGTAAGTGCATTTAAATAGTACGTATTTCTTCCGCTGATGGTCGAGATCTTTTGTAGGTATTTCTTGTTGACGTCAATACAGACGTTGTATGCGTATTTTGTGGAGGGAGATACTGTCTTCGTAGGAAAGCGGAAGACATTTTCGAAACGCGTGAGTAGTCCACCCCTCGCTCTTTTTCATCCAACATCCGAACCAAACCTGTATCTTTATTATTGTTATCAGATAATAACCGAACGCATCACACTCTCATCCAAAACACAACCCGCGCGTAGAATCAAACCCTCACCCTCCAACAACACAAAATCAGTACCACCCGCGTACACACTCTCTATTTCTTACGTCCGTTCCACGAACGCCGGAAAATCGCTTTTGGCAAAAGGAAAAACAAAAGTAGAACAGAGTTACACTTTGTTTTTCAATGAGCATGGTACCATGGATCAAGAGGCTTTCGAAAAGTGGGTAGGAGAAGCTGTGGAAGGGGCTATGGATAGCAAAAATGCTTGATGGAGTGTTTGTCTTTCTATTCTTCTTCACTTGGTTGGTTGTTTTGCTCACCTCTCGTCTCCTTTATAATGTCTGGAGTAGGTGTATGAATATATGAGATCAGTGGCGACAATGAAAAGGGCTACCAAAACTGCACAATCCGGAACAAACCTGAGAATCCATAAGAAGTAATCCATAGACGCGCTCCTCCCAGCATTTATCGCTGTTTTGATTCATACAATGCTTACATGACAATGATTCTGGAATTGCGCACTGCAGGTTGACAGGCTCAGTGAGCTCAGATTCTCTCCATGATGGGCGAAACCGCCGGTCTTGACCATAAGTGAGGAGTAGAATTGTCTTGCGGAGATCCCCATCGACATCGATTCCGCTGTGCAAGTTGTCTACTAAATTAAGTCTAGAATTACTATTCTGAAGATATGATGCTCAACATCTACTACATGATTGCATGGAATCTGGAGAAGTTGATTAGTTCACAGCTTAGTTCCTTTGGCCGGCGCAATTCGGCCTCTACCATGGAACCCCCAACCAATTTGTTTCGCCTGGACGATACCAACACCCAGTTCATCAGCCATCTTCCATACAAGTCCAGGGTTCTTTTGGAACTGTCGTCCAACGAATACAACATCTGCTTGACCCTTCTCCAAAACTTTTTCGGCAACAGGACCACTACCCAACCCACCAACAGAACCGACGAGAAGTTTGTCCCCAACGGCCTCTTTGACAGCACCTGCAAAATGAGCTTGGTAGGCATCACCTACGATCATACGTTGCCGAGAGTCGATTCCGCCTGAGGAGACGTCAAGGAGGTCAACACCATGTTCGGCTAAGATAGGTGCGAGCCGAACGGCATCCTCAGGTCTCCACTGAGGATCATTAGGCGCAACTTGCTCCAGCCATTCGGTAGCCGATACACTGCAGATAGCCATCAACCAATTGTCATTCTCAATCTTGTTAAGCATTGCTTACCGAACAAATAGGGGCATTGACTGAGGGATAACGCTTCGTACAGCGTCGACCACTTCGATCAGTAATCTGATGCGGTTCTCAAAGCTTCCTCCGTATTCATCAGTTCTCACATTGCTACTTGGGCTCAAGAACGTCGACAATAGATACCCATGAGCAGAGTGAACCTCAATAACATCGAAACCAGCTCGGACAGATCTAACGGCAGCATCCTTGAACGCCTGAATGACACGAGTGATTCCCTCTTTTGTCAGCTCCTTCGGCTTGGGATAGTCCTCAGAAAACGGGATAGTGCTGGGACCCCACACGTTATCGGGCCAACCGTGTTCACGCGGATTCGCGGCAGTCGTTGGAGGGCCAGGAATGAAGGGAGGGAATGTGGAAGCTTTACGACCAGCATGAGCGAGCTGAATCCCAATTTTCTGGGACTGAGAGTGCGCAAATTCAACAATTTTGGAAAGATTCTCGACATGCCCATCTGACCAGATCCCAACATCTTCTGGGCTGATACGTCCTTCTGGGAGAACGGCAGTTGCCTCAACAAATGTAAGGCCCGGTCCACGAGAGATTATCCCTCCAACTGCCGTGAAGCGAGTCAGAGATGAAGTAAAAAGGAAAAGAAATGAGCTTACGATGTGCCATGTGCCACGCATATATATATCCATCTTCTGCTGAGTACTGACATAGCGGAGAAAGCTATGAACGACTCTTAAGCTTCAGGCAGGGAGATCAGAGAAGAATATGCTCACAAATATGCGATTCTGGAAATCAACACCACGGATTTTGAGGGGTTTGAAGAGCTTCGGGATGGGTTGCCCATTTGGCTGAGGATCGACAGCAGTTCCAGAAGGTGGATTTTGATGAGGTGTGAAGAACGACACACTGGGTGCAGGATCGTTATATTCGCGAGACATGGAAGGGAGAATGGGTATTTTACTGAATGAACACTGGCCAACACCTGTTTTATAAGCCCGGCTCAATGGCTTTACAAAGCAGCTTATTGAGACAATGTAAATATATACGATGATGCAATCATTCTTGAATTTTTTCTTACAAAGCCGTTGTCAACATCACTTAGAATTCTAACGCCATTGTGATGAACATACAATGGCAACAACCGGTGGGAAAAGACGGGGAAAAGGCGGGCATTCGTGCAAAAATTCTACTTCACAGATTTATAACGAACGTAGTCCGCGGCAGTGTACAAAATACACTACAAAATACACTACGAAGTCCTGTATAAGCAAACGCAAGAGAAAGTCGGATTACTCGCAACCAATTCAAATTGTTTGAAGAGAGGGAAAATAAATTAGGAGGTTATTACGATATATCGCCTCGTGCCAACCACGTCGTTCACCTTGTGTTTCCTATGCCAATCACTCATGTTCTTTACAATCCTAGTTATATAACAGGTCTCGTAGTTGTAGCGTTCCTTTAGCTTCGACCTGGTTAAATATACTTGAATTCCTAACACAGGCTGTTGGTAAACGATTCAATGCCTACTGAGTTGTATTTCGTCCAAGCAAATGCTGAAGGGTTGAAACAAATGTTACCGGTGAGAAAGTTTTCGGGCATCTTATCAATCTTCCTAGCTGTGACAGTGCGTACAATCAACTTCGAGATAACCTATAACAGTTGGGAGAAGTATGGGTCATGAAGGAGGCTTAGACACCTAAAAGTTAGCTCGAGGAATGGGAAAAGCTATGGTTACGACAGAGTATGGGTTATCTCAGAGCCGACTGTAAATATATTGCTGCTTAAATACTAAAAGATCAATTAACCTCGCCTCCCTCATCTTAAACTTCCATGTTCTCGACGTCTCAGCTCCACGGGCAACTGCCCATCAACAATATCATCTGGATCTGGAAAAGTATAATTCCCAAAACATGCAAACCTAAAATCAATCTCCTTGATCCTCATCTTCATCCCCTCAATGAATGCTTCAATTTCACATAGCCCATGTTCATTTTCCTCGCAGCCTTGGATACCGGTGAGTGGAAGGACCCCATCATTGAGAATCCATCGAATGTGTGTGGGATTGTTCCGACTTGTGTCGTGGGTCTGATGTATTGAAGAGGCAGAGGGACAAGAGAGGACTTGTCCGACGAGGTTGGCTGCGAAAGGCATAACTTCATCCGTATTGTACGACTAAAAAAATTTTGTGAACGATCCAGTAGGGGAAACCAAGAAAGAAAGTGATATACCAAGTTACCTGGAATCCTATCGGGAGGTAAGGGGCCAGAGCGAATGAAATTCGTAAAGTTCATAGCAACGTAGACTAACACCATTACATATCATCAGTATCGCACTGTGCGCTGACGCTATCGATTCAGAAAGCTTACCTGACGACATCACAGTATCATGAGTAGCATCGACATATACCGGCTGACCGAAGGGGAACAATACCTCGTCGCCGGCTAAACTTCGATTAACACTACTGTCGAATTCAGATATCCTTTTCTCAGTTAACCGTGAAACAAGTTCCTGGACATAGCCCTTCCCAATGGCAGCACTTATGGGACTTCCTGGACCCGAGCCATACCACATGAATAATGCTATCGGCCGACAGATATCAGAATATGTCCAAAGTGGTGGGGCGAATAAATCAATTACCGTTGGCATATGCAAATCCTTTCCACTCATCTTCTGTAAAAAGCCCACAAAACTTTGAACTTCCCAAAGCTGCAGTCTCGAACGCACACAGCTGTTGCATCTGTAGGCAATCCCTTATTGTCAGATTGAATCCAGGTACCTGTCGGCTGAGTCGATCCCGAGCGCCAACCAGATACCGCTCGACCCACTGATCTGAGTATCGACGATGTCCATTGTCCAGTACCTCATTACAAATATTTGGGCAGTTATTTCTTGGAGAAAGAGTGCTATTCACACCGTCCGCTTCAATTTCGACGAGCTGACGATATTGGTGTGCGTAGTCATGAAGGCCGAAAAAACCCGCTGAAAAATGTAAACTATGTACATAGTGAAAGGGAGCGCACAAGGAATTGCTAGACCACGTACGCTGAGTCGAGCATTCGGGCTATACAATGTCGTTTAGTTGAAAAAAAGCATGAATTCAGCAAGGGCTCACGTTGTGATGTTGTTCTAAAGACAGGAAGATCGTCAATCCCTCCCAGAAGTTCACCTTCAAGACGAGAGTCAGGTCAAATTGTGGCATACTGAGGCAAACGTACCATATCTCACTCTAAACGTAGTCCCCAAGCTAAACCTACGGTAATTAGAGTGAGCATATCACTGTCGGAACGAACCCAGCATAAAACTCACAACTGAGCACGCCCGAACGGGGTCAATGTCTCGGTTCTCAGATTATACGTCCATTTTCTCAAAAATTCGAGGTTTCCGTTCGCCTCAAATCCCTCCGGGGAACTAGCTGCTTCTCGTATCTTTTCGCCAAAATCACCGAGACTTGAAGACCGAACGGGGTAACGGGCTCCGTGTCGATAAAGTAGATGGACTTGAACGACTTGGCATCCATCCGGGGTGACATGGGATGCCTTTGGTAAGCCATAGTTGCTTGACGAAATGGGTCGCCACGGCGAGAGATTCCCGAAATAATGGATGGCGTCAAAATCTTCAGTGTCCGCCACGATCGACCCCACAGGAAGGGTCTGACCATGATCTTGCGGAATGCTAGAAGTTATGGCCGGTTCGTCGCGAACTATATGTCAAAATCAAAATGTCAAGATTGTCATAGATAGCCAATTGTTAAAATTTCACCTCCTGTATCATAATCAGTATATGTCCCAAGAACAAAGAGTGGATCATCCAGGGTGGAAGGAACTAGAATCCCTATCTGTGTGGGCCCAGGGTCGAATAAGACCTGTTGTTGACTATGAACACGGCTGGAACAGAAGAGTATTGCGAAAAGGTGAATCAGAAGAATCATGGGCCAGGTATGCAACAAGGAAAATGGAAAATGATAATAATCATAAGCTCATGTTATATACAATCCTACATTGTTCAGTCGGCCTCAATTACCGCAATGGAGAACCAATACAGATACTGTGAAAGGGAGCGTCTAGGGCGTGGTAAAAGGCTGAGTGAGAAGGTGTACAATGGAATTTGGGCTCGATGAACAAAAATTGAATGGATTACTGAGGTCAGGGGCTATCCGTCATCTACGCTTACCGCTATTCTCGTAGAGCCTCATTCACTAAGTGGACAGTCACCTTGACATCGCGACATCACCGCCGTATACATGACATGTTCCTATCTGCTATCACATGGCTACATTCCTGCTGCATGGCCTCCGAAAAGTGGTAAATTCTGATCATCTGGAGGTGTCTTGTATAGTACGATGGAAACGATAATAATACACCATCAATCATTACATCTGATTTAGAAAAGGGTGAAGACACAGCGAGAGAAAGAGCATGTTGAGAAAAAGCCCAGTAACCTACAAGCAATCCGCTTTGACAAGAATAAATACATAAGATAAGAAAAATCCAACTAACTCAACCGGAACAGATGTCTCAACAAATAACAATGATCATATGGATTATGAGTCCTCTTCAGCCAACAAATCATTAACTTCTTCCTCTTCTTCCTCTTCTTCTTCCTCTTCTTCTTCCTCTTCTTCCTCTTCTTCTTCCTCTTCTTCTTCCTCTTCTTCCTCTTCAGAATGTCCGATTATCGAGTCACCCTTCCGGGAACTCGACGAAGAAGGCGCAGCAGAGGCCGGTGGAAGAGGCTCAAGAAGTCGATTGATATCCGTATCTAAAGCCATCTCGTCTTCCTTCTTAACTCGCCGAGATCTCCTGAGTGTAACTTTAGTAAATATATCCGGATGAAAAACGGAGTCGCTTACTCTCTAGCATGAATCTCGTTCCTGGGGAGACTCGTTTGATTTTCATCTTCACTGTCCGTAATAGTGATAGGCTGGATATAAGACTTGCTGGTTCTGGTTATTCGTGAGCTACAATCTTACACCGAGATGATTAGAACATACGCAGCACGTTTAGGCATTACTCGCGCCTTAACAGCAGGTCGACTATCTATTTTCTTCGAATCATCGCCCTCACTAGATACGCGTCTCCTGGAACATTGCTTAGTTCCGCAGTAGCACGAGGAAAATGACTATAGCTGACTTTTTGGCTTTCGGTTTGCCATGACCACCATCATCTGAATGAGAGTCATCATCGGTATTCACAGCACTGGTCGACCTCCTGTCCAGGATGCATCAGTACACCACCCCGGGGATCATCATTATCACTGAACCAGGGTAAATTACTAACCTCTTTCTGCTTCTTCGCTTGGGCTCTGGATCGACGAGCTCACCACCATCTTCGGGGATTATATCATCCAGAAACTCGAACAAGTCTTGCAGTTCCTCGAGTTTCCTAAGCTCTTCCTCCTTCAACTCAAGCTGATTCTCGAACCTCTTGGAAATGGCAGCATCAAATTTGTTCAGTGCATTACGACTAGTAACATCTTTCAAGGATCGGTGCTGATTATATTGTTGAAAGTTGAATTGTCAGAGAACAACTAAGGGGGTAGCGCACCATCTTGACTGTATCCAGATACAACTTGAGACGCCTGATGAACACATCATCGACTACTTCAGGAATGTAGAGCTTGGCAAGCATCTGACAAAGAACCTTCTTGTCGTCCCCTAATCTATAGGTCAGCACCAGATGTCACAAATCAGAGATTGCTTACGGTCAAAATTGTATTGGGGCTTCAGGAACTCCCGCAAAATCTCTGTCGCAAGCCTCAAATGAATATCACCATACTCATATATTTCCTTCTCATTCATCGTCCCGTTCGTAGCCCTGACAGTACCAAGTTCGTCAGAACAAACACTACCCCAGCAGAAGCAACAACGCACACAACACTAGCAAGTCGATTCGGGTCAGTCAAATCGACAAACATATTTGCAACCTGCGTAGCCGTTGCCACTTCTTCATCCTCCTCTAACTCTGCTCGCAACTTTTTTACTTCTGAGAATACCCGGAGGAAGATCTGACGACAAGTAAGTACAGAGACAATAAATAATAAACAAAATGACGCACATGGGTCATGTTCTTCTGATTCTTGGCTGACATGTAGCTATAAACAGGAAAGAACCCGGTCAAACATTGCCGTAATTCTTGATTTCCAGCCGTCGCGGGAGAGAGCGCAGCAAGCATCAAATTAACCACGGACTGCAGAACATGCAACGTCAGTCACTATTGCAGTCACTGTTGATGGTGTTTGGAAACAGATCTCACATCAGTGTCACGGGCGATACCTGCTATAATCAACTTGGCGATCCCAAGGCAAAGGGTAGCAAGGACTTTCGGATCCTGTTCCTCATTCAATCTTTGAACCAAAAATCTATCCGTAATTTCTGCGACCTGAAGGAACGAACATCGACAATCAACGACTAACATGGGGGGAATACTTAACACACCTCTTGTGGAACAGTATCCACAAAGGCCTGGTCATGGACCATCAGCATATCGATAATAATTTGATACAATTTCGATTTCATCTGATCAGGGGAACTGAGAATTTGACTCCTAAAGAAATCCACGGAATTAAGAGCACGTTTCTGAGGATATAAAACGTTAGTCTAACGATGTGTATGCATAATAGAGAACCATCATCCTACTCGAGCGATGGAACAGCACAGTCCTAATGCAACGAAGGCCTTTTCTCGAGTCTGTGCGTCTTTGACGTGTATTGAAGGGACTATCAAGTCTTGCATTAGGCCTTCAAGAGTCGAGTTCTCCTCAAATGTCTGAAGTGCTATAAGTATTGCAATTTGGAATCTCTGGCCAACGACTCACAGTATTGACTCGCTCCAGCATGACACTCGCAAGGAGTAAGCAACGATGATCCACCTCGATAGCCTTCTTTTTTTCAGCTTCTGTTTTTTCTCTCGGTGGTAAACGAGGTCTGGGTGTATCACCAAGAATCATGCTCGTATCCGGATTGACATCGACCTGGGTAACGTACTTAGCATCAAACGGGTGTTAAATTCAATCGAATAGGACACGTCTCACAGGTTCTTCAGGTTCATCAATGAAAGGATCCCGCATATCCGAAATTATTTCAACTACAATGCGAATGAGATCTCGGTCATTCGAAGCAAGCTTCTTCAATATGTCTAAACAGTCATCGAAAAGCCCTTGAGGAAGGGTCTCCCGTGAGGCCATTTCACCTAAGCCACATTGGCCTCTTGTAAACCAGAGAGAAAGCAGGAGAACACGCACGAATGAGAGGGAACATCAGCCGCCTGCCATTTTCATCACCATAATCCAGATTGACGGCCATCTTAAGCATTTCGCCGAGTTTGATCTCTTGCTCATAGATTTCGTCTTCCCTCTGTTGTAACTCGGTTTCCTCGAATTCTCGAATGAGCCCTTCTTCCTCAGAGGCTTCCAACAATACCGTTAACCCGTTCCAAGCTCTTTCTATTAGTGCAGCAATTTGTGAGACGGTAGGGAGTGCTTCTTCGAGTCGCTTCTGGTCCCTAATCGCAATACAGTGATCCGCGAAGACACGAGCTAAGAAGGCCCTCTCCGAGTTCAATCGCTCCCAGTAGCTCTCTAGAAATGTGATTGGAATAGATAAAACAAATGACCCAACAGAGAAGCATTCCTCACCAGTTAGGTCAATCTTGTTGAAAATGTCCGAACGCCGGGTGAACACACTAAGCAAAGCATCCACAGCAATAGTGCCTTGGCCCAAATCAAAAAGTTTGAGTAGAGACAGGACGCCCTCCACTTCAGTGGTGACAAGCTCCCCCTCAGGGTCTTCGGTTTTTGGTGCAGCGACGTTGACACAGTCAATCCAACTTCCTATCAAAGAAGTCGCCGCATTGCGGACAGACTCTTCACGATCCCCGAGTCCATCTTTAATAATTTGCTCTCGTTGAGAAATGGTGAATGCCCGTGGATGCGTGGGTCCTGTAACCTTGATTTCATTCCCCTGCGTCGCATTTGGTTCGAGAATCGCAGAAAAAACCAATTTGCGAATGAGTGGTTCGACGTCACGCATGCGTGCAAGGATATGTGGTATTGTGGCTTCGTCGACAGGAAGATTGAGAAGAACAACTCTGCGGACATCACTACGAAACGGATCAGCAATTGCCGGATTTTCTGATGAACGAGTTCAGGACACACAAGGAGGGATCATGGGCAAGAGCATCCAGCAAGACACTACTCACAACCTCTTGATCATCGTCTATATCGTCAGCAGTCTCTTCTGCGCACAGTTTGCACAACGTCACGATCGCTTGTGACCGTATATGTGCTTCTTTGTCTCTGACGCGATCTAGAAGAGCTTCACGAAGGGCAGCATAAAGATCCTCACTAGAAAAAGGTGAGCAACCATTTACATATCTTTCAGACGTTGCTTACTCGATCTCTCCAAGATGGGATATCATCTCAACCAAAGTCTGGAGTACACGATAACGAACATTCTTATCCTTGGCTGCAATCCCTTTCAGAAGGAACCTCAAAAGTCGTGCAGTGAAACGACTGGCAACAGTATCATCATCATCATCCTGCTGCCTTCGCTCATCCTCGGCTGATGGGATGTGTTTCAGGGTGATCCCACAGAGACGAAAAATAATGTTCACCTTTTTCATTGATAAATTTGATATACGCTCCGATAAATTTCACGACACGGTCTGCCGTCGTGAGTCCCTTTTTGAGAACTAGAACGCGGAAAAGGAGACATTGCACAACTTCTACAAACATTTTTTCTCCAGTCAATCTGTTCATGGCACGCGAATCGATGAGCTCAGCGAATTCTGCTGCTTCAGCGTGAATTTTGTGGAGGGCGACACAGTTCTTCTGGTGATTCGCAACAGAAACTTGGACTTGATCGAAAATCTTGGGAACAGAGGACAAAGTATCATTGAGATTGGATTGCCTGCTGGATGCATGAGAAGTCCGTCCCGGCATTGTGAATGAAACGTCGGCTTGGGTTAATGAGAGTCAGGCGTGGTTCGACGCGTCTGTCACGTGATGTCACTCTGTTTAGACGCGTAAACTTAGGAATTCCATCGTTGTTCATAATAGGACAAGAGTCTTTTGCACATGCAATTGATCCATCATGTTACTTCTCTTTCATTTTTCAATTCTTGCGACGGAAGAAATGCTGGAATTTGAGCAAGGCAGCGTGATGCACACGATATGTCTCATAATCATTGTTTGTATATAACTTTCTATCCGTTTGCCTTTCTCACTGGGGCCAAATTAATTATGTTTGCACATCTTTCCCTCCAAAATAGACAAGTCGCCAACAAGGTTCGATTTGAACGCACACCACTGTGCACTGTTTCCTTACTTAGTCATCTCGCCACTGGTCATTTTGGAGGGTTCTGGTATTACAACGTGCTCGCTCTGTTCCGAATTACAGTTGTGCCAATATTGGCCAAATCACACTGAATTGAGTATTATCCAGTCATCAGGGACAAGCTTGCTGTCGAGCATGCTAAGGACTTGTTGAGACCGTTTTTTTGTTATGCGGCCAACCAGCAGCCATTCCCTTGCATTGAAGTGATGCAGATCAGTATCTTTACTAGTATCTGTTCAGAAGCATTGCTGATGATTCCCCAAGTTTATAGCTATCACATAATCAGCCGGAAGCGATGATTTCGTTTCACCTCGCACACCCTTTATTTCCTGTATCACTATTCCTGCCCCTGGGCGAGCATTACACTAAAAATACTTAGACTCTATCTCCCGACGATCAGATGTTTCATTTTTGTAAAAAGAGATAAATATAAATGATCGAGACGAGGCTCGCTGCGCGTTTTCGCTTGCTATTTTTTCAAACTCAACATATGTATACTATTAACAATGTCATATAACGTCACTGAAACAAGCACACAACTATACCGTTTGACCCTAATGAGCGAGAGAAGGGCTAAATGGATGCTATTTACAGATGGTAATCTACTGCTTAAAATATTTTCTGAGACATGCCATGTGCGATGCTCGCCTGGATTTCAACAAAGCTATGAATATTTAGATTCCAGCTTATCGTCGTTCAGGCGTCGAGACAACGCGGATGTGTGTAGCTCGTGGCCTTAGAGGAAGTTAACAAGCCACAGAGAATATCACTATTGAATACCGTTCGGGGATAAGTGATTGGTGATGACTGTATCTTTCCATCAACATGAATCATGTTATATTGATGTATTCGTAGTAGAATCCTCAAGCACT
>Ga0153946_1000341_pt1 | contig 20071 bp, 20 predicted proteins | sample TSNJ030MetaG_FD_104751 | JGI IMG/M metagenome (GOLD analysis project Ga0153946, IMG submission 104751) | Attine ant fungus gardens microbial communities from New Jersey, USA - TSNJ030 MetaG | ecosystem: Host-associated > Fungi > Mycelium > Unclassified | place: USA: New Jersey, Wharton State... | reverse complement strand
TTTCCTCATCCTGACGCCATCTTATATCGTTTGCTCTGATTCTTCATATTTTCTCTTTTTCAAACACTGCATTATCAGTCGTGACTCCATCAGTCATGCATCAAGTCATGTATGATCGTGACCGGAACGGTCAGAAAAGATTAGGACATTCTTGGTAGAGCAGTCAAAGCAGTCTTCGTTTTCAGAATTTGTATAGTCTACACGAATCTGTATCCATTATCTTGGATGCAAAATAAATATTAGCGTAGTCTATACCAGCCACATACAAGTAGAGCTCTCAATCAGATGAATAGATTATGTTTGGCATTGCTGAAATTGAGAATTCTGTATCTAGTAGTCCCTCCGCCTGCTGGAATCCCTCGAGCGGTCTCCCCTATCAGAGCGGTTGCGGCCCAAGTCGACCTGCCTGCCTCTTTTGCGTTGGTCTCCGTTGCGTTCTCTGTCGCGTTCCTTGTCGCGTTCCTTTTCCCGATACTGATACTTGTCTTTTTCCTTGTCTCTGTACCCCCGCTCACGTTCGCGTTCGCGTTCCCTTTCTCGATCTCGATCACGCCGGTAGTCGGATTCACCTCTGCGACGATGATGGCCGTTGTACTCATTGTTGCTATCAGCAGATGGTGAATTTCGTCTTGAATAACTTGGCGACTGTGAACGCTCTCGACCTGAACCAAGATTGTCTCCCTTCTTTTCCCGCTCTCTTTTGACTACAGGAACATATCTCTTCTCTGGACGAGAAGAACCCTTCTTCTTGAGAGTGCCATCGTCGAATGTTTCCATCTCTTTAGCCCCGATTCCAAGAAGAGCAGGACGTGCTGTTGGGAGGTATGGCTGGACGCGCCCTTTGCCAGTTTTCGAAGCAGCCGTTCCTTCAGTCCAGCCCATACCACGAAGCATGGCGGCACCGAACTGTTCGACCGGCACACGAGCGTAGTCTTCGAGACTCGCAACTTCTGGGAGCTCCTCCACGTCCTGTTTGTACGCATCCCCTTCCGACATGGGCGTCGGGATAACATCAATGACGGATGTGTCCGAGACGAGACCATGAGCTTCGGCCAGAATCGCGCGACGAGCAACCTCTTCTTCTGAGAGATCAAGTTTGATGTCTTCCACGACCACTTCCTCCTTCATCTCCGTACTCTCGTCGACCTTGACCTTCACTGTTTTCTTACCCAGCTGTAGTCCTGATAGAACAGGACCTGCACCGATGACGTCCTTCGTACCCAATCCTCCAACAGATCCATCTACACCATTCTGAGCCTTGGCAGAGGATGGCACATACTGTTGAGCACCTCGCCGTTTGCGTGCTAGTTCTCGCCAGTCCTTGTTCTTGAGTGCAGGAATCACAAGAGGCCCCTGTTGCCTCTTCTTTCTATTTTCATGTAATCTAGTGAGCCAAGTAGCATCGATAACGACTTCTGTGAGTTGAGATGACTGCAGAAAGTAGGGAAAGGAGTTGACACACCGCTCAACACCAAACTTATCAAATCCAGTGACGAGCTCATCCTGGACTACATCATCTTCATCATCATCTTCATCGCTGAAGCCGTCAAATACATTGGATTCTGGCGAATTGGGACCGGTGTGGGCAAGAGGGCTGCCTGAAGGAGGGAATTCAACCGGCTGTAGATGACGGGGAAGCGAGGGAACTTTGAAAGAGGAACTATCAGACTCTGGACCAGAAGACGCTGCACGAGAGACAGGAGTAGGCCTGCGAACAGTAAAGGAAACTTTCTGAGCAACCGACATGGGAGGAGTAGCTCAAGGATAAATATTTACTTATGTAATGAATCCTATGAGTCAATACTTTAAAAATCCAATTTGGTCTCAGTGGCACCAGTAGGTGGAGGTTGTACTGGGTGTTTAGCTACCAAGAACAGATCCTGCTCTAGACGACCCTGCCTGAGACCCTGAAGCCTTGGTATAGCCACCACCTGTGTTTCTAGCCGGGCGAGAAAGTGTACTCCCGCCGGCAGTTCTTGTACTTCCAGTCCGACCAGGTAACTTTTCGTGCTTTGTAAGTGGTGTTCTCAAAGAACCCTCACTGCCAAAACCCGACGAGACAACATCGTCCTCGTCATCTACATTGGTATATAAATCGGGGTGGGGTATCACTGGTGGATTCATATTATCCCCAGAGGTATTTTCAAAGCCATAACCCCAATGACCTTGCAATGAGTCTGAGGACATGGCAACGGGATTATTTTTCCCAGGAGGTAGTGTGAAGTTTGGTAGCGGATCTGCTTCCGGTATAGGCGAAAGTAAAGACTCGTTATCGAGACTGATATGGGCAGGACCTGACTGAGGATCAGACGACAATCCAGCACTTCTAGGGCCGGGTGTAGGCTATATTAGGCAGCGAACGGGATCATTAGTTGCTGCCGTGAAAGAAAGCAAAAGGGGTGCGCACTGGAGGTAGAACTCTGATTTTGGGCGTCGATGAGCTTGCGGTCGACAGGTTATCACGCAGATCGGTATCGGGGATAATTGGAGGCTGGATAGATATGGAAGACGCCCCCGAAGCGGTTCGGGGCCTACTATATATGGGCCCTAATGGACTCAACAATCTCGTGGAGTGGGCATCCTATGCCACAACCTCAGTCAATTTTCGAATCTGGAATCAAGGATGACACACTTACAAGTGAAGGTTGACGTGCAAGCCTTGCTGCATTGCGGGTTTCAGGACTGCCTTCCTGGCTCAAGAACTCCGGAATAGCGCTCATCGGTGATCTCCCTGCACCATGATTTGGTTCCGCAATCATGTCCATATGAGAAAGTGTTGTGGATGCGGAAGTAGGAGAGGTCAGACGACCCAGATTTGGATGGAAATTCGTCGACACCATGGGTGGGATCATCTTTGGCTCCTCATTTTCCATAGGAGCCACTGCAGGCTCAGGTGAGGGTGGAGGGCGAGAAAACTCATGAGGTGGAGGCAAATGTATCTTATTATCCTCCTCCAGACGGGGTATGAAGTTATCTGGCGGAATCGCCGAGAGTGGAACGTACGGTGAAGGTGAAGCATTTGGAGGACGGATAAGTTCTGGCTCCTTTGGCATCGGATGAATTGGCTGGCTCACTGGAGGAACAGGGTCTGGAGGGACAGAGGGAGATGGGGGCATCTGCGAGGGAAGCCTTGGGGACACATTACTTGGTATCTCAGAGTGTGGACGCGAGATTTGAGGATGTGATATCTGACTAGGGGTGGGTGAATTGAATGAGAGAGGTGGACCAGCCCGGGCAATATTCTCCAGTTCAGATTGAGCCAGCTTTAGTCCTTCTTGATAGCCCATTTCCCTTCCTTTCTTCAAGCCTTCCTCTAGACCCTGCCGACGACCTTCGTCCTGGGCCTTCATGACGTTAATCCCTTCCCTCATCCTGCGTATCGTAGACCTTGCATCTGCGGCCTCCCTTTCGGCTTGGAAACGCCTCTCATCTACCTCTCCGATCACACTCTGAGCACGGAATATTTCCTTCTGCGCCTCTTCATATTGAATCTTGTACAATCTGTAAGAACGTTGAGCCAGATTTATATAAAGACACGTAAGCTGACTTCAACTCCTCTTCCAAACGAGAAATCTCTCGCAAAGCTCGTAGCTTGTCCTCGTAGATTGACTTGAGGTACGAGATGGCCTCAGAAACTCGTCGATCCGCGCAGTCAGCCCTTTCCTTTTCAAATTTGAGGTTATCGTACATCTTATGGACAAGTTTCTGTAGTTTCCTCGGGTCACGGTCATCTCCCAGTAGACGTTCAAGGCTCTTAAGTGACTGACGACTGGAGCTCCCTTGTGAGCTATTACTCGACTTGGAACTGCTTGCAGAAGATGCAGAAACAACAGGAGGAACGGGTGCCGGGGGTGTGAAGTCTCCAAGTAGCCCAGGTTCCATGGTACTCATAATACAGGTGGTATAAGAGTTGAATTGATGTAACAATGATATAGGTCTTAAATACTGAATACCGGTATACTATTGTACATGTACAACACAGCATAGGTACTTTCACTTTCAGGCACTCCATATCTTGCTTTCTGATGTCAACTCTGAGGAACTGTCGAGATGCTTATACTCTTTGGAGTCTTGCGAGGACATGGCTGGTACATCGAGCGTTCTTGTTGCTGAACGTCCCGCATTGCGACGACGTTTACACCACATAACCAGCATAGCAATAAGTACAATGCCCGCGACTACCCATCGGAAGAGGATTAAGCTGTCGAGGTCTAGGCAACCAGACGAGTACACACCACCACCAACAACCCCACCCACAATGAGATTTGTCCTGGTACCCGGCGGACATCGCACAACTCGGTTTCTGAATTAGACAGCTTCAGTGGCCTCGAACCCAAATTGCGGAGAAAACAGTAAGTTACGTGTACGGGTCTCTGCACTCTGTGCGATTCCCATTCTTGACAACGATGGGTCGCCTCCCCTTCGTTTCTTGCTTGCTGCTGCTATTGGCTTTACCTCCGCCCTTTCCTTCAGCAAGAGCAGCAAACGCAGAAAGAAGAGAGAGATACATGAAAAATGTATGGTTCATTTGCAAAACACCGTCGAGACAGGGGGAGGAAGAAAGCCTAAATAGCAGACCCGACACCCTGGACTTCGATCTATCAACATTTCTGTTTCTTGCGCATTTCTAGCACTCAAAAACACTTGGAAAGTCAAGCCTGAAAGTGCCAGCATGGACACCGGGCATGTTATATTACTGATATTCCATTTGAAAAGAGCATATCACAATTTAGGGCACTAGCACCTGTGAGAGTGAATGAGTCATGCAGGCAAACGGCCAGACCCAATCAATATGGGATCAAACCATCATGGGATCAGACAATGACTGGAACTAGGTTCTCTGCATAAGCAAGTGTGTCTAGGCGTCATATTGTGAACCAATCAGGGCGTCCTCAGTGTCCTTTTGTACATGATGCGTGGAGAGCCCCATGAGGTCCAGTGATGGACTCATGAACCTTTTCCAGGACAATCAGTACAATTCAGTATCTTTCTCCAACACGATCGAGAGATAAACAAAGCTAGAAGCCCAGTCTTCAATAAGAAAATAATATTTGACCGATTCTTACAGCCGATTTTTGGAGAAATGAATATTGTCCCTGTACAATAAAACTATATTTTAGTTTTATTCTCATTCTCGTTGTGGTCATCATCCACTCAACGTCAGATTCTTCTATTGGATCGTCCAGATGGGCCAAGATCAGATATTATGAGACCACAGTGCAACAGTGTCAATTCTGGAACTTGCGTTATGCTTCCGAACATATACCACTGGGGAATAGCGCCTCAATGTTCTGTAGAGAGGGGGAGAGAGCTTCTTGGATTACTTGTCTCAGTGTCCCATGTTCCCAAGTCCGTATGACAAGACTGGGGTAACATTGACATGATCATCTCATGACAACCAATATCTCCCTTCTGACCTCCCTTCCAAAGACAAAGTAGGAACGTCAGGAACGACAACTGATAGCATCTCACGCCAAAAAAATCACTAAAAAGTTCCGTTTTGCTCACCTGCTTATGACAAAAGAAAGTTAGTTGTCGCCTGGGGAACCTTTTCAATCCAGGGAAAGAGAAGTACCCAGGGTTCATCAGGTACTGGGTGCATTGTGGAGGTACTCAGATGTCATGTCATAATTATATCGTCTCCGACGATCAGCTGCCGAAAGTTCGTTGACTCTCTACCGAATATTGGTTTCACATGCTTACCGGGTAAAATATTTTCATGTTATTGGAGCAATACAATACTGGGGCATACATCGTGCACCATCAGACTGTAAATCACAACAAATCACAACTGTGATGCACCCCATTTAGCTCCAGTCTGCCGCTAAGACAGCAGCCAAGACGAAGCAATCAAAAATCAATAAATATTCCTCAACATATCAAAAATGTCCGTCTAGTCGTAACGATACAGTTTGAAATAAAAGTCAATCATGAAGATAAACACAATAGGGTTCCTGCCCGAACGACTACCAGTCTCCCATACCTGCTGAGAATCAGAAAAAAAACGAAGTATCACACCAATCCCGGAGTGCGTGCCGGGGCCCTTTGCGGCAAATACAAAAGTTCTGGCAACTCTCCAGGATGGAAGCTCGCCGACAGGGGTTCATGGTCTTCATCTTTCTCCCCGATCACTGAAAATGAGCTGGTTCTCCGTTTTTGCCACCATTTCCAAAGAAAGAGGACGATTGCAATGGTGACAGTGATACTAGTAAAAACTTTGAATAAAGTCAGCAATCTGCCCTTTCACATCATGTTCATTGCAAATGAAGTTTTTTTTTCTTTTCCTGCGTCTATTTGGAAGCCTCCTATTCCTTTAATAGGCAACACCGGCAAGAAAAGATTTTTCCAATAATCAAACCGTAAGCAAACTCACCACTTATCACCAGCACCACATGCATGTCTGGCGATTTTGAATTCGTACTTGATGTAGATAGAGTCGTGGACGGGGATGTCGAAGTTGTACCAGATGTGCTCATAGATCCATCATCCCTCTTGAAGGCATCATTGCTTGGAGTACTCCAAGAGGATGGGACAGCGCCCACGATCGGAAGCATGGAGACCGTGAGAAGACCAATAAACCAGCGTTGAAAAGTGGCAAATGGACATATCGTGGATGAGGGAGAAACCCAGGAGCTTGTCACTTGCTCTGTCATGTCTCCTAGTAATCTGTGCAGCATAATTTGATTAAAGAACATATGGACACTCGAGCAGGCACGCACCACGTATTGAATGAACTGTACAACAATGAAGGATGAAATGCGTTCAACAAGGAGAGATAGTGGTATTTACTTCCACCCTTCTGGTAGATCTGGGCAAAAGGATAAGATGAAGCACGGGACACACGTATGCATCAATAAGAAAGCGCGCACGCACTAAATGCGTTATGTTTTGCGCTACTTACTTGCATGATATGATTCCAGGATTGTGACCTTCGATCAAACACAGGTATCAATGTTTTGATCTGTCTGTCTGGTAGTTACCGCAGTTCCGCAGCAGAGAAAACTTTTTGCATTTGAAAGGGAAAATCATATGGACAGAAATTGAACACAAAGCCGCTAAGCCACTCCCAAGACTCGTGATAAAAACACAGGTTATCTCACATTACCGAGCACGGCTGTACTGCCGTACACAACGGATCTCGCCGGACTTGTCACTCGATGCATAGGGTATAGGCATATCACAGCGATCTGTCAAAATTATCAGCGTTTTGTATCCGAATTCAAATCTAGAACAAGAGAACCCCGATCGCCGAGTGTTGAGTATCCGGATGTGTGAGGACGAAACACTACCAAGATCAATAGAAGCATCAAAGAAGAATCTTATGGGTCGAAAAGCATGAAACAATTTACTAAGGTATCTTATATAACCAACCCGGATTGAACCTGTGCAATGAGTATCGGTATGAGCTGCTGTGCATCAGTATTTCTGCAAGATAGTTTGGTTCATGCTCAAAAATTTAGATTAAATCAACAAATTCATATGAATTCTTACTATTAGATGAACGTAAACAACGGGAAGTCATGGACTGATACTTTCAATGTTTTCTATCTCCTCATTTACTACTTGCTAATATCTTGACCTCCAAACTTCTGATAGTCTGTAATATCACACTACTAGATAATACAACCTCCATAGTATCCTTCTTATCAAGCTGCCTTCCATCACTCGATTATGCGTTCTCTCATCCTCTTCTCTGTCAGTTTCAATATCTTGATATTCATCCTGCGATAAATCCACTGTGTTGATGTCAACAAAATCGCTGAAGCAGAATTGCTTAGACTGGGAGGTTGCAGGGGAAGTTTTGAGTCCTGGCCTTCGGATGAACAGCCAGAGAATGTACATCAATATCATGACTGGGATCTCAATATAGTACGAGACGAAGTCGATAGCGTTGAATTTCGGGTAGAAGGAAGACCATCCTTGGACTGCAACACAACACAACAATCAGACTGTACAAACAATTTTATGATTTGAGGAAACTTGCTCAGGATGAGGCACAAAACAGTTATGATCTATGTCAATGCTTCGGGAAGTAGTCGTCATTGCTGCGAATAACACGGACATACCACAAAACCAGGCCCCCAAGGCCACGTCCAGGCCGCACGAAACTTCAGACCATCTAAAGAACGACCTTGCTTGACCCAGGCTTTGCGAAATCGCCAGCTTGCAAGACCAATCGAAAGCCAGGCAATTTGGTTGGATACACCAACTAGGTTTTGCAACCAACTCCAGAGTGCCCCGTTACCAATGTAACTGCTACCAAAACAGAGAAGACCAATGCTACTTGTTGCAAGTAACGAAGGCAAAGGAATTCCAACCTTTGTGGTCCAGGAGAACAAGCGAGGTGCCTGGCCTGCGGCAGAGAGACCTGTGGAGTGCATATTCATGAGACAAGCTATTCGAATGGAGAAGTTGCACCATACCATGTAAGACTCGAGTACCTGCAAATAGCGCGTGGTTGGCAGCAGAGAGCACGGAAGTGAAGACAACTGTATTCATGAACGATGCAATGCCAACTAAGGTGGCTTGCCATGAGACTGGCCTATGCTTACGAAGAGTGTATCTCACCTGAGCCAACTTTCTGAAAAACGATGGTAAAAGGTGATGTTACTGTACTCTGATTGGATAGATTAGGGTATGTGTAGGGTACTAATAGCAAAATTAGCGATATTGTATGCATCAGAGTGACAAGTTTTCATTCTCACCGTTTAGGCCGATTAGGAGTACAGTGGCAATATAGAAGATGAGAATCCTGAGCTGATTGTCAGTCCATGACAAGCTGACATGCCCCTCGTACTCGCCTCCAAAATACGAATTTAACGACTCTAGGCATATTTTTAGAAGGATTCTTTGTCTCGCCGGCCGTGATACCCAAACTTTCCGTTCCACCATCTGTTGAGACAGTTGATAGTATAGCAATAAACAGGCAAGAAGCAGGGTCACCATAACTTACAGGCGAAGCTTGCCGTCACGAACACACGAGCAAACCCACCAAATCCTCCCACGAAGGGTGCACCAGGAAGCCTCCAATTCTCACCACCAATATAACGGTGCTCGGGATTGACACCTACATTGACAAGAACACCAATTATAATGAACATGATGACCGCTATCACTTTCAGTGAAGCAAGCCAATATTCTGAAAATTTTGTACATGAGCGCACTCCTCGTGCTCCGTTATCAATAAATGTACTTACCAAGTTCACCATATGCTTTCACATGTACAGCATTGATGCCCACCAAGAAGAACCAGAAAATCAGTCCTATTGCCCAGGGATGCCAATTCGTCCAATACGATACGACCAATTGTGCTGCGACCAAGTCCCCTGCGACAGATACCGCATCATTGAACCAATAATTCCAGGCTAACGCAAAACCATAAGAAGGTGAGAGAAATCTTGTGCAATATGTCCCGAACGAGCCAGCAATGGGGTACTGCGTTGCCATTTCACCAAGAAGTAGTAGCGTGACATATACGATGAAGCCGATGATGGAATAGCATATGAGCATGCTAGCCGCTCCACCATTTGCGAGAGAACTGCCTGTTCCTAGAAACAGGCCAGTGCCTATTGTGCCCGCAATGGCTATCATTTGTACCTGTCGTGCAGATAGCCCTCTATGGAGTCTTCCATTATCCTTGTCGACTGATGATGATAAAGGGACTGGACTTGGTTGGCTTTCTACGGAGGCGAGCGCTTGCACACCGGAGACGGCGCCGTACTTGCCCGATGAGCTAGGGCCTGGTTTATGAACGCTCATGATACTGGATAGCTCGTGGGAAGCCAGACCACGTACGAGGAAAAAGAGGCTGGGATGGACCTGTATCAGTTGACATCGCGGAGAAGTCAGTTATGGCTGCATGATCAAGAGGAAGTTAAGCGATGACGATGAATAGTGGCGCAATCCCGGTTTGAACCTTATCCAATTCACGAATCAGGAAAAAACAAGATATTAATTTATACGTAGACAATAAAGTATGAGCGTAGCCTAATGTCCTTAAAAACGTTCTCAGAGTTATACTGATATATATAATGTCCTAGCGCAGCAATTATAGCAACTGTTTCCATCCTGCATCACGGCACTTTTTGACTAGCCGCTTGACCTCTTGCGAACGAGCTCGTGTTGTGACAAGCAACGTGTCAGGCATATCAACTATCACAAGGTCATCCACTCCGAGACAAGCAATGAGTCTACCTGAACCAGGAACAACAATACCACCAGCGACTTGTTCGGTTAACACTGAGAAACTCGGTCAACAATCCATCCATTCACCAAAGACAGAGCTGCATACCGAGCTGATTGTCTCCAAGCACACGCGGCTGATTAGCCTCTGCAGGGAGTAAATCTGCCAAAGAGGAGAAGTCACCAACATCATCCCAACCTAAAGATGAAAAATGATCAGACATCATCCATAACATTGCCTCAATCTGTATACACCGAAATACGTACCGAACGTGGCAGGGACAACCGCGACGCGGCCTTGCGCGGCTGCAGGCTCGGCAACAGCATTGTCAATAGGAATTTTTTCAAGTGTATGCCAGACTTCACCCAAAGCCCGACCACGAGCTGCTTCACTTTCATCCCATACCTCCGCAATTTTGACGAGCCCATCATAAAGGTCCGGTTTGTACTCCTTAAGTAGAGTGAGCAACAAAGAAGCCTTCGTGACGAACATTCCAGCGTTCCATCTGTAGATACCAGTTGCGATGTACGATGCCGCAGTCCTGGCATCAGGCTTTTCCTTAAAACTTGAGACCAAGCGAGCATTAGGAGCCTCTTTGTGCCCAAGTTTCTCGCCCAATCGAATGTAACCGAATCCTGTTGACGGGTGTGAAGGTGCAATACCAATGGTAACAAGGTAATCCTTCTTCGCCACTTCGACAGCTTCGGCGACTGCAGACAGGAACGCATCAGTTCCGGAAATCATATGGTCGGCAGCAAATGACCCTATGATGGCATTTGGATCGCGTCTTGCGAGAACAGCAGCAGCGAGGCCGATGGCAGCCATTGAGTCTTTCGGCCCGGGCTCACAAAAGAGGTTATCCAACTGTAATTCTGGCAGTTGTTCCCGGATCGAGACCACATGAGCTGGTCCAGCCACGACTGTCGTCCGCGCAGGAGACGTAAGGGGTATCAATCGATCCCACGTTGCTTGGATCAAGGAGCGACCTCGTAAGGTGACATCAAGCAAAAATTTGGGATGCTCTTCGCGAGAAAGTGGCCAGAGACGAGTTCCTGCACCTCCAGCAGGTATCACAACATAGAATCCGGGAATATCTCGGGTACCTAGAGAGACGGCAGCTAAAGCATGATCTCCTAAGGGCGAGGGTCGGCAAAGGGAGTCCGGCGGCTGTACGGACACTGCAGGGATATTATGCGAGAGGAATGGAGATAATTTAGCGCGAAGCTGAGGACTGGGGGGTGCAGGTGTGGCAAAACCAGAAGTACCGTTGCGCGACGTGTGATAGTTGTGCTATCCGGACTATGAGACACACAGTAAAACGACAAGGACGGACAGACCTGTAGGCCATCCCGGATCTGACGCTCTAAGCTAGCATTTGCCTGACGGAGTTCAGCTGTCTCGCGTCGAAGTTCAGCTATATCTTCTTGCTAGAAACTGAATTAAAATGGCTCATGCCGGTTCCAACACGGACTAACAGATTTCTGGAGAGTTTGAAGAATTTGTTGACACATGAACTCGATAGAGCTGACAGCATTGGCCTGAGGCTGGCCAGTAGTCGGAGTAGTGATGAAGGAGTGGGTATCCATAGGAATAGGAATGTGGGAGGGAAATGTAGAATACGGAGATTATGACGGCTTTAAATAAGTCAAACAATAAGCATGTTAGAACTTTCCTCTTCGGGTACTTCCGATTAACCTTCCGTTCATGTAAACATATTCTCCATCCCGCTTAACATACATGTTATCTGTGCTACAAGTAAAGGCTGTTTGCGGTTGCCCTATTGAGAATATACTTTATGCCCCCTCATCGTCGTCACTTTCAAATTGAATCGCCTGAATCTTACGAGCCTTGTTATTCGGATTTGCCAATGACGCACCCGGTGTACGAGCTGCCACTTTTGGTTTGGCGCTCGGTTCTATCATTTCATAAGCAACATAACCGGAACAACACATGAATCATTCATGAAACCACTATCACTCACTTTCGCGAGATGGAAACAATCTTTTTTTTGAAACCTCCTTTTCCTCCTTCATCTCCACATCGTGTTTCTCATGTCCCGAACTCCTTCCCCCAGTCTTCAGCATGTCTGACTCGCTGCTTTTACATGTTTCTGCTTTTTCGGCATATATGATTGGCTTCTGAACCCCCGCTTAGATTCATCATTTCAGCGATCTCCAGAACTATCAATTAACCTACATAATTTAAACTTGAGCCAAAATTAGATTCTTTGGAATGCTTGGCCAAGGAATTTGTACTAGTGACAGACATGGACGTGAAAGCTGAAGGGTGTAACCGACATTTTCGGGACTGTGCTTGTAGGGCAATCTTCACTATCTGTCAGCTACTAAACACGATAAAGAGCGCGGATACTAACTTCTAGAAATATGTTTGTGGCATATGCAGCTGCCTCTGCAGGTTCGATCTCTTCCAAGGCCATTGACATAGGTTTCGCATCTGTTGACCCAAATGTTAACTAAAACAACAATAAGTCTCAATAGGCAACATCATGTAAATAGTCGATAGCACCAAAAACTGTCATTCGTTCACACTTGCCTTAGTCTTGGCACCTTTTTTGGTACTAAAGTCGGTAAGATACAATTCTCCTCCAGCGATCGAATCAATCAAATGGTCAACGAGCGTCTTCAAGGATTCTTCTGAAGGTTCCTACGATGCAACCAGAATTATTTCAGCATCTCTAAGCTTTGGCATCGATCACAGCCGGTAGTGTATGTAAGGCTTGGGGAAATTTCCCAGCAGAGGTCTCTTGTGTCTCGCCTTGGAAACGAAGTAACTCACAACAACGCTCACAACGTCTTTCTCCCTCCAAACACCACGCCACCACCGTCCTGCTACTCCCACCATCCCTATATGCACCGTCCATTCATCATGTGTCGTGTTCGACATGACGACAAACTGGTGTATGCCTTGATAAATCAGCTGAATCATTTCATCCAGTGGGCCAAAGAGGTCTATTATTGTCATTGTGAACGTTCTTCTTGGTCTTTCGGACCTGTATGTGTGATTTTGGTGCAGATTCTTCCACACTGGAGGATCTAGTATTATTTGAAACTGTTCCTTGATAAGTCGGTCCCGGTAGTGAATTGCGGTCTTCTAGGTATGCTAGTGAGCCTACACGACGGGCTTCGATGATAGAGTGGAGTGGTAGGGTGATGCTGAGGAGAATGACATTTAGACATTTTTGAGCACTCTGGAGGAAAGAACCAAACTATACTGGACGTCGGACAGAGGAAAGCTCAGCGGTCAAATTGGTCTGTGTAATGACAGTTGCTGAAAAGTGGGGTTCAAAGGAAGAAATGCCGTTTGCGCGTTTGATGGGCAAACGAAATAATCCCTAGTCGGCAAAGATAGATTGATCCTTCCTTTCTTATCACACGTGCATCTGCAATTTTGATCCGATAGAGATGGTAGGTAACCTCATTGCAACAAAGTCTCAAGTCAACCGATATAGCTAGCAAGTTAACCGAAGAATTGGCCACGTGGTCTTGTCTTTTTTTAGATTCATTGAACTAGTACTGAGACACAGAGGGCTAAATAGGGCCTAATGTCCGGGACGTGTCTACGGGAGGAAAGGGTAGAGTGTGGGCGAAGTCTATTAGCAGATGCTGTCTTGTCTCAGATTGTCAAGTTGAACGAGGTTCCAGAACGGAAACATCAAGAACAGTTTCATTCGGATGTCAGGTCAAATCGTCGCCTTCACTGGCTAATCGTTTCGGGGAATTCAATTGAGTTAGTAAGCCACTAACGGGCTAGTTGGTTTCAGTTCTTCTCACGGGAGTTTTGCTAAACAGTTATGCCAAGTACTCAATTGAATTACACGTAATCCCAGATGCACTCTTCGATACAAAATGTCCAGGAACTGTGTCTTTTTTCTTTTTTACTTCAATCTATTACACAGTGCTCGATCGCAGTCCGTGGTAACAGGAACTGTGTCAGGCTATCCTTTGATCTCCTGTCACAGCACTTTTTGACTAGATGATCACAATCAACGTCCTTCTATGGACTATCCCCCCACTGCCATTTGGGCCGCATTGAGGACCTTGTCCCTTGATTGCATAATTCTGACTATCCCTCGCATCGTGTATCACTAGACTTCTATTAGGTTAGATAGAAAATTCTTTATCATACTTGGATCTTTAGAAGAGAATGGAGAAACTCTCTTATCAGTACAAAACTTTAACGTTCTGCCTAGCTGTAGATTGTAAAGAACCATACGACGTATTTGCGTCCGGTGTAATCACCTAGTGGCGGTAGCGGGGTTCTCAGACGACCCTGTGGCCAAAATGTCCTTGGGGGTAGATTAAGAGAGACTCGGTGCATAGATTGTCTGCAGAGACTGAGTTCAAAACTTTGAAGTCTTGCAGAATCATCGATTCCACACAGCCAGTAATCTGGGACGACTAGTTACAGCTTCTCAAACTTCTTGCATTACTATTATGGCTAACTGGCATATACAAAGGAGAACAACAAAACAGAAGCGTACAGAAAGATATTAATGTGGATCTGACTCAGTCGTTGTGACAGCAAGTACCAAGATATAATGACACAGCACGTTGGAACCAATAGGGGAAGGAAGAGTACGTAGTGATGTAAAATGGAGCCAGATGAACAATCAAGAATTGACGTAAAGCGCAGATAACGGAGTTCGGATTGTCGAATCCGGGGCATCCAATTATAGGAGCAGTGGCAATAGCACGAAGGGGTACGCACGAACAGAGGTCGGAGGATTTGATTAATGCCATTACCACTTCCCGTCGAGATACCAACAAATAGATCCAACGAGTGAAATGAAGGTGGAGTGCCCAGATGATTGGTGCATTCATCGGGTTTTAGGAGGTCTTTTATGTCGAGATAGCCATCAGCGGTCAATACGGACAAGACGCTAGTCCACACCAAGAATGTCTAGACTAGACGGCTTTCGTGAAGGTTCTGCCTAATGACCATATCCTTTACTGTAAGGTCGTTAGCACAGTGGATCCAGATCCTAGCGGCCAAATGCAAAGCTAGGCTGTTAGGAAGGGGGACAAAGTACGCACCATTGCCCAGGATGTGCTGTGTTGACTTAGGATCCTATATGAGTCAAAAATTTGAATTGTTATCAAGGAGCTAAGCGAGTAGTATTCATCAATCACTCACTGTAACTTTCGTCATGTGGCAATAGAAGAGCCGCGGTGAAGGCGAGTGCTGCTTATGCAAAAAAGCTATTATGATGATCAAGAACGTGTGTGAGGACCTATTGTATTTGCGATCCTTAAGAAACTCACCAAACTTCTTCTTAAGGTCTACAAAAGCCTCTGTAAGTCACATTTCCGACACGCAAAAGAAATATTTCCAGTACCCACATAGGGACACATTCTCATAATCGTTGGACCGATTGCCGTATGATATTACATAATGCCCGAATTGAATTCCTGCCTGCAGTTTCGCTAGACAGGAAGTTGTTGAGGAACCAAATATTTTTGAATCAGACAAGATCTTACCATGCAGGATGTCAATTTTGTTCAGGAAGAGGACTGTCTCTGTGTGTTTGAGTAACGGATTTGACACAATTGATTTCCAGAGCAAGATCGAGTCTTCCTGTTATTTCAACAAACGTTGAGCGGGTACAACTTGGATTATTGAACACAAGATATACCAAACGATTGACGCTTGGGTCTTCTTCAAGCACCTAAGTACAGACATTAAGGGTAGCAAAAACGAGGCAGAAGCGAACACGAACCTGATCAAAGCATGATATCGGAGCGAGGAAAATAATTGCATCCATATTATCAAAGTACGGTGCCCATGCAGCTGGTAATAGTGTCACTCAACCATCAAATACTGACGAAACCTTCTCACTTACCACGCTGCCAGGAAAAAGATGTAAGTGTCAATGGGTAGATGGGGAAGCAACAAGGATATTCAGACTTACTAAAGAGCGTGCGCCTCCCACGTCATAGATGCGCCAATCATGACTCAACATGTTGCCTGAAGCCCAGTGAAGGGCGTTGATGTGTGACAACGGTACGTAATGACATACCAGCTTTGAGAGTGAAGCGATGCTCAGACACACCGATGGTTTTGATGCGGGCCCGTAAAATGTCCTCTACATCATACAATTAGTTACTATAAAACAGCTCAGAGAACAAATTAGTAAACTCACCATCTGTTGGCACATATCGGAGTGATGTGACCCGTTCAAGAGAATCGAGGAAGCTGTGGGGAGATCAGACATTAAGTGTATTGTGCAGGAGAGATTACTCACAAACCGGCCATATCTTCCAGCCGCTGTTTTCGCGCTGATAAAAGTGCCTTGATCGTAGGATCGTTCCAGAGTTGACTCATGTCTTCGGCACATGCATGAAGGATAGCACCAGGATCATTGGGGTCTTCGAAGTCAATATCCGCACCGCTGTCGAAACTAGATCTCGGGTTGGATAGAAGACGACTGAATGCAAACTTCCATTGGGAGGTAGAGTTGACTGTAATCTCTTTTCCATTTGCAGCTCTGCTGGAATAAGAGAGGTCTGGAAAAGGTGATAGACGGGTAGCTTCGATCTCGGAGGATCCCGCAGAAGACAGGCGATGCAGAAGACACTCTTCAACTTGCTGCAGCGGCAGAAGACGCATTTTCAGCCGAAGATGTTCAGGGGTAAGGGGTGGGATATCAGCAGAGAATATGGGCGAATTCGAACGAGAATTTTGGGGAGACTGGGCTTCGGTCATAGTTTCGAGTATGAGTCGGATGGATCGGGCGACATTGAGCTGCACGACAGCTCTCCAGGACGCTTTCTCAGCGCGAAACTCCTAGAGAAGAGCCTAAGATTCATGAGTTTTTGCAGTTGCGAGGAGCTGACCTTGGGCGAATGGATCAGCTGGAAATCTTGAGAGAATGAGCAAATAGAGACGTCGCCTTACAAAGTGACAACTCACTCTTTAATGTGGTAGATTTCCCTGAGAAAGTGATTAATTTTTGGGAATAAAAGAACAAAGATCAACTTACCAGATTCACTCTGGCCTACACGGTGGGGTGAGCTGAGCTGCAGAGGGAATTTGAACATACACACCCAGTAGAAGAATCCTGATACACTTGGGGGTTTTCTTTTCTGCTTGTCTTTGCCTTTCAAGCTCCTCATCGATGGCGTCCGACCTGCGCTGAGCTTCAGCCTCTTGTGCTAAACGGATCTGGCGAGTCTTTGAGTCTTCGTCGGCTGGGGGCGCGATAGCTTTGGTAAGAGGGTCCTCGTCAGCATCGTAGACACCATAGGCACGTTTGAACTTGAGCATGTGAAGGAGAAGAGGGAGAGGCTAAAGAAAGACGGAAGGAAGCAAAGAGCTGATACTTAGATATTTAGATACCACGGTAAGATGACGGTCCCGATCCAGGGTTGTCACGCATCACTCGTGCAAATCCCATTGTGAGTATCGCTACATCTAGCTAGTAGCGAACATATATTGATACAGGGTTTTTTCAGTATTCTTCGCGATATGTTCGTGTGCGCGTCTCGCCCAGGGTTGCAAAGCTCGGTCATCAGCTCTACGGCCGCTGCATCTGAGATCTTCCCATGCTTTGTCGACGTGTTCGGATTCTTCCTTGTGATTACTTAAGCTTTACTACCATCACAACAAAGACAGCTTAAAGACAGCTTAAAGACAGCTTCTGGCAGCCTGTGATAATGTGTTATGAATCACCGTTGCTCGGCATCAGAAATGGCCAACGTCATCTCATCCACCCCGATGTCCTTGCCAACTTGTCTCCTTCCCGAGCCTCGACCGAAAGTTTATGTTTGATACTCCTCTTTATTAGTGACATCCAGCGATGTCTTTGACGGTGCAACATCTTCCACGGGCTGAATCAATGAGGTATCAAAAACTTCCCCCTATTTTGCACTTTGTTTTCATGAGATCAGTATGAGGAGCAATTCAAGTCATGATTCAACACTCTGTCTCTGGTACAGTGAGAGCTCTCCTGAGAGGTTCCTCTCACACGTGAATACAATAGCAAACGTCTTATGGCAGACGTAAAATCACATCTCCATGCCACTCACCAACAACAGCTTCCGTGGACGGTCGCGGCAGAAGCAACACCATGTCGACATGCTAAGGATATCATACTTTGTATATTGTATTAGCACTTGCACTTATCCAAACTGATGAATTCAAGGTTTCATAGTCACTGTCGTGCGAATAACTGAAAAGCCTGCGCATCCGGTATTGTATGGTATCTGCAAAATAAACATAAATCACAAACACCTACATTTTTGGTGAAGTTTCGAGATTCTCACCTCAAAGAAGTTTGCTGGTGGGGTAGATCTTCTGTACGTTTTCCCACCAGGAGTCATTTTTCTAGTTCTAGGAAACGACGTCAATGGCTGTGACAGACATCCTGCTCTCTCTTGAGGCTAGCACTGTGCACACATGTCATCTGGTGGTTGATAGGTTAACAATTTCTATGTGAACATGTCTTATTTCAATGTCTTGTCTATCTGATTCAATTCATCAGAATATGTCAGAGATTAATACCAAAGAATTATATAATAATCATGATACAAATGCTACAAGTAATTTTCCCTACCTCAAATTTGTCCTCCTGATGCTGTATTTTCCCTAACACTATCTAGTATAATTACAATAAACTGAGGATCTCCTTGTAGTGTGACCATTGGGTTGAGCTAACTCTAGGACTGAGTTGTCTTTTTTTATTTGGGATAAACAAAGAGAACTCAACAGAGTTCCCCTTAGATTTGGGCTACTGTAAGGGCTACTGGAGTGGAGTAGGCTCCAGGAGAATCCTTAGTCATATTACAACTCCTAAGTATGTTACAACTTACCTCCAGGAGAATCCTTAGAGTTTAGGATGAGACTCCTGGAGATATACTCTACAATATATATACTACTATAGTCTGTCTGTCCCTGATCCTATAGTCCTATCTGGCAGGGTCAGGAGTCACCAAGTTGAGCTCAGGGCAATTAAATATTATATAGTAATATTTAATTAGGCACAGGGTTGCTCCAGAAGGTTAGTTTAGTATTGCAGAGGTGGTATTAGTAAAGTTCCCTTATACTCACCTCCCTCTTCAAGATTGCTATGTCTTGAAGCAATTGTTCTAGGTCCAAAAATTGCATCAAAGTCTGTCTGGCAGATGTATCTAGGGTATAAGAGGACTCTACCAATACTACCTCTGAAACACTAGACTCATAGCCCAGAATGACCCTACACTTAATCAAATATTATATAGTAATATTTAATTTCCCTTAGCTCAACTCAAAGACTCTTGACCCTGACTAATAGGACTATAAACTCAGGGGTACCTCAGCAGTAGGAGTATATATTGTAGAAGTACACCCCAGAAGCCTTATCCTAAACTCTAAGAATTCTCCTGGAGATGAGTTGTAACATAACTTAGGAGTATAATATCACTAAGAATTCTCCTGGAGTCTACTCTGCTCTAGTTGCCTTTATACTATATTTATTCTGGTCTGACCTTCTATCTTTCTCCAAGTCCTGTTTAAGCCCTTTCTGTAGACCCTTCTTTTATTAAACCTTCTATCAATCCCAAAGCCAATGAACTGGTTCTTGAAGTTTCTAAACAAGTAATGGTCAAGGTTGAAAAATATATCCTGTCCTCCATTTCTCATTCTATCCATGCCACTTGTTCTCAATGGATCAAGACCCTCTATTATATTATTTCTGTTTCTTTTGAAGGTAGTCCAACCTCCATTTCTGAGCCAGATCATTTTTCTCCCAGTCTGGTTGTATCAGTGCTTATACATCATTGCAACCCCACTATCTCTATTCTATTCTATAGGGTCCTGTAGCAACTTAGCCTAAGACGACTTAATCACACTCCAAGTCCAAGTTGACAAGAAGAACTCAATAGAGTTCTTATT